>Ga0256844_10000335_pt1 | contig 18069 bp, 20 predicted proteins | sample MusselsmetaG_FD_189100 | JGI IMG/M metagenome (GOLD analysis project Ga0256844, IMG submission 189100) | Mussel associated microbial communities from hydrothermal vent at the East Pacific Rise, Pacific Ocean - Mussels | ecosystem: Host-associated > Mollusca > Shell > Unclassified ... | reverse complement strand
GATTTGAAGAGGTTAGATGATACAATAACTTCCAAATCCGACCAAAGATAAAGGAAGAAAAATGTCGTACAAACATCTAACCCTGCAAGAAAGATACCAAATTAATGCTTATATTAGGTATGTAAAACAGAAAGATATAGCAAAAATGATAGGAGTACACCCCTCAACAATTTCACTCTAGGGGTCAGACGTTGAAAAACCACTAAAATTATGCTATAATCCCAAAAAAGGAGTAATCCATGCCAAGAAAACCAAGAATAGACCTAGCAGGGTATCATCATGTCATTAACCGTGGAGTGAACCGTTCAGAGGTTTTTAGCGATGAAAGTGACTATGAGATGTTCTTGAAAATCGTCTGTAAAGCTTGTAGAGCTTACAAGGTTATTTTGCATGATTACTGCCTTATGTCGAATCATTTTCATTTGCTGATAGAGACAAGTAGAGAGAACCTGTCGGATGTGATGAAACAGATAAATGGAAACTATGCCATCTATGCGAACAAAAAACAGAAACGCTCTGGGTATTTTTGGCAAGGGCGTTACTACTCACGCTACATTAACAGTGATGAGTACTACTATACACTTATACGTTACATAGAACAGAACCCTGTTGAAGCAGGAATTGTTAAGTCTGTGGCAGAGTACCCTTACACTTTGGGCTCAGTCATTGCCAATGGGGTGACTCCTGTTTCTTGTGCTTTAAAGTCGAAACTTGTTGAAGAGTTAGACTATGAGAATGTTCAAAATATGATAGGGGTTCGGCTTAATGATGATGAGTTGGAACTGTTGGAAAAGATAAAGCATCAGAAGATTGTTCAAAAAGAGAGTGGGAACAGACAAGCTTATGAAAAAAGTTTGGAAGAGCATTTTTTTGAGTACAAAACAAAAAAAGAGAGAAATGAGAAAGTAGTAGAGGCTTTAGAAGATGGGTATAGTCAGATTGAGGTTTCAAAGTTTTTGGGGGTTTCTCGGTCTTTGGTTTCTAAAGTAGTTCGAGAAATAGTGTTGGAAGTAGATATGTAACGTCTTCCTCCCCTAATGAATAGGGGAAATAAAGGGGGAAGTTAATACTCTTCTGTTGATATTTATTCATATAGATACTTTTTAAGTTCATCAATATTTTTTTCACCATATTCATTTAAAATTTTAGCTCGGTTAATACTTCCTATCTCTTTTTTATTTTGCATTAGTGTTATTGCTTTTTTTAGCCCTTTCATTAGAGCTTCGGAGTCTGCTTCTTTTACTAATATTTCATCTACAAGTTCTCGTATAGAACCATTTGGTGTGGTTACTATTATCATTTCACTCGCCATTGCTTCCATTAAAACTACAGGGATACCTTCTGAGCCTTCTATTTTTGTACTTTTTGATGGTAAACAGAAAATATCACAATTATTATAAAAATATTTTAACTGTTTAGCTCCCATTTTATTAAATATTGTAACTTTGTCTTCAATATTTAATGTTTCAACCATAGAGTTTAAATCCATATCTCCAAAACCAATGGTGATAAACTCTACGTCATCTCTGTTTAACAATTTTATTGCCTCAAATAGTTCTTTAAAGCCTTTTCTTTCGGTATATCTAGCTACAGTTAAAACTTTAATTTTCTCTTCTTTTTTAAAATTTTTCAAATCAATAGAGAGTCGTATTACTTTGATTTTTTTCTTATCGACATTAAAATCGTTTATGAGAATATCTCTGTTTTTTTCTGAAATAGCTATGATTTTATCTGCTTTGTGTACTGATTCTTTAAAAAAATTTTCATTAGGATTGGCATAAAGTTCATGTGCATGAACCGTTAATGATAAAGGTAAAGAAAGTAATTCTTTACAATAAATGCCAATAAAATACTTTCTATCACCGAAATGACAATGAATATGATTGATATTTTCTTTTTTCATTTTAAGTGAGTAATCAAACGCTATTAAAAGTTCAATTATAGTTTTTGATTTAATCGACTTATTTAAAAGTTTAAAAGTTTTTAGAGGAGTCAGGAATAGATATATAATAAAAGAACTAATCACACTAAAGTAATTAATTATTTCAACTTTCCACTCTTTTTTAGGTGAAAATATATCATTTGCATTATATTTTGTTACATATAGAGTTATATTTATACCTTTTTTTATCATCTCTTCTACTTCTCTATAAATAAAAGATTCTAAACCTTTTCCTGTAGATACTATATATGCTGATTTAATCATTTGATACCTTTTTATAAATATTAATTTGTTAATTTTTATTTTTCCTGACTTATCCTTAAGGAGTATATATATTAGTATTTAAATTCTTTCTATTTTTAGAATTTTGTTTAAGGAATTAATTAAAAATAATATATTATAATAATATAGAACAATACACTACTAGGGATCTTCTATGTATCAACATAATATTTCAATTTTCATTATTACTTATAACGAAGAAAAAGATATAGAACAATGCTTAAATTCAGTTACGTGGTCAAATGATATTGTTATTCTTGACTCTTTTAGTACAGATAAAACATTATCTATTGCTGGTCAATTTAATAATACGCAAATTTTTCAAAAAAAATTTGATGACTATGCAAGTCAACGTAATCATGGTTTAGAAAATATAAATTTTAAAAACCCATGGGTATTAATTCTTGATGCTGATGAAAGATGTAGTTATAATCTTCAATTGGAATTACTTTCTAAAAAGTTTCAGAATCCCAATGATAATATTGTTTATAAATTACGTAGAAAAACCTTTTTTATGAATAAATGGGTTAGGCATAATAGTATGTATAATGTATGGATCGATCGGTTAGTTAGACCTGAGAAAGTCTCTTTTTATGGGGAAATACACGAAAAACTTCAATATGAAGGTAAATCGTCACAGCTATTAAATGATATAGATCATTATCCATTTTCGAAAGGTCTTGAGCATTGGATATCGAGAAGAAATAGATTTTCTACTCTTTGTGCAGAATATGAAATTAATGATGGATATAAAATTAATTTTAAAAATTTTTATTCAAAAGATCCTGTAAAATTTAGAAAATTTCTAAATTCTATCTATCGAAAATTACCATTTAGATGGGGTATATTTTTTATGTATAACTTTTTTATTAAATTATGTTTTTTAGATGGTTTTAAAGGAATGCGATATGTTTTACTAGAAACATATTATGAATTTTTGATTGTTTCTAAAATTTATTATAAAAGGGTTAAGTAGATATTCAACGTCTGACCCCAGATGAGGGAAATGTGAAAATTTTGGCTATAATACGAAAAAATTTAGAAATAGGATTTTAAATGTTAGTAGCACCAAGTATTCTCTCGGCAGATTTTGGGAATTTGGCACGGGATGTAGAGGCGATTTGTGAGGCAGGGTGCGACTTAGTTCATGTTGATGTAATGGATGGACACTTTGTTCCCAACTTAACTATTGGACCTGTTGTTGTGTCAGCAGTGGCAAAAGCAGCGACCAAACCAATGGACATTCACTTAATGGTAGAGAACAACTCTTTTTTTGTAGATTTGTTTGCACCATTAAAACCTCAGTTTATCTCTTTCCATATAGAGGAAGAGAAACACCCTCATAGATTGGTACAGAAAATTCGCTCTTTAGGAATTCGTCCTGCTATTACTTTGAACCCACATACAGCACCTGAGAGTGTAGAGTTTTTACTTGCCGATGTGGATATGGTTTTGCTTATGTCTGTGAATCCTGGGTTTGGTGGTCAGAAGTTCATTCCTAATGTTGTAGAAAGAGCTAAACGTTTGAAAGCACTCATTGAAAAGCATAACCCCTCTTGTCTAATTGAGGTAGATGGTGGGGTAAATGACCAAAATATTCATGAGTTAAAAGAGGCAGGTGTGAATGTTGTGGTCGCTGGTTCGTATGTTTTTGGAAATAAAGAGGGTTATAAGCACGCTATTGACTCTTTAAAGGTATAATTTTTTCACTTTTATGGGAGAGCGTATGAGAGTTAAGATATGTGGCATTACAAATTTTCAAGATGCTATGCAAGCAATAGAAGCAGGTGCTGATGCATTGGGCTTTGTTTTTTACAGTGAGTCACCACGTTACATTAAACCAGCAGATGCTAAAAAGATTATTGATAGATTGCCTCCATTTATTGGAAGAGTAGGGCTTTTTGTTAACGAGGGGATAGACACCATTGATACTATTTCAAAATATTGTAATTTGACGCTGTGTCAGATACACTTTGAAGTCGATGAAGAGGCACTAGAGATGATTGGCTCAAAAGCGATGCCAGTTATTCGTGCAAAAGAGCCAAAAGATATTTTGCAATATAATGATCGATACCGATTGGTAGATGTCTATTGTGAAGAGTATGGAGGTTCTGGTAAACGACTTAATTTAGAGTGGTTTAAAGGAATAGATTGTTCAAAAATTATTTTGGCAGGGGGTTTAACCCCTGACAACTTAATGGAACTAAAAAAATATAATTTTTATGGTGTTGATGTAAGTTCTGGAGTCGAACGCATTAAAGGCAAAAAAGATTACCAAAAGGTGACAAAGTTTATAGCAAATGCGAAAAGTTTATGAGGAATTAACAGCAGCGTTTAGACGTAATGATGGCTTTTTATCAGCTTCATCTTATCGGCGTATTGTTAAAAAACATACCACTCTTTTTGAAGATGAAGATACACTCTTTATTTTACTTCAAGCTGCTGGTTATCCTATTGTTGAAGAGGAAGATAGGTATACATTAGAAACTTTTTCAACTCCATACACTGAACAAAAATACTGTGTAATTGACATAGAGACTAATGGTTCTAAACCTCAAACAGCACAGGTTATAGAGGTGGGTGCAGTTATGATTCAAAATGGTGAGATAATTGATCGTTTTGAGAGTTTTGTAGAGTGTGCATTTTTACCAGAATATATCTCTAAAATTACGGGTATTGTTCCCGAAGATTTAGAAGATGCACCAACACAAGTAGAGGTACTCACGAAACTAAGAGGTTTTATTGATAATGCTATTTTTGTAGCACACAATGCCGATTTTGACCATGGGTTTTTAAATTACTCTTTTGACCGTTTCGGTTTAGGGAGTATTGGTAATCCAAAGCTCTGTTCCATTGAATTGGCACGTAGAACCATTGAGTCAGAACGCTATGGTTTAGCCTTTTTAAGTGATACATTAGATTTGGGTCAACATACCCAACACAGAGCATTTTCAGATGCAAAAGTTACTTCAAAACTTCTTGAACTTACGTTCCAAAATTTACCTGATTATGTAAAAAATACAGATGACCTTTTACGCTTTTCTAACTCTAGCAGAAAAGACAGAACACTTAAAAAACTCTCTTCTAAAAATAATAATAGTAAAAAATAACAATGAATATTTTAAAATAAATACTAATATTAATATTGATAACATTAATAGATTGTTATAATATTAAAAACTATTCAAAAGGGAAACTATGAAATATACAAATACATTACTATCTACAGCAGCAGTTGCATTACTTACAACTGGTTGTGTAAAACCTATCCAAGAGGACAGTAAACCTGTGGTTTATGATAATTCTCAGCCAGTTTATGAAGAACAAAGTCAAGTTGTTTATGAGAACACAGCTAATTCTCAATCAGGTGTTATTTATACTGATGCACCTGTTGACAATACAGTAATTACAACAACTGGAACTTATTCTCAGCCTGCAACAAATGGTACTTATACTCAACCAGCTAATGGAACTTACACACAAGCATCGAATGGTACTTACACTCAGCCAGCAGCAGCAACACCTGTTTACACTAATCCTTATGAGACAGCTGCTCCTACATCAAGCTATCCTGATCCATATGCAAATGGTAGTGCAGCAACCAGTTATCCTGCACAATCAAGTTACCCAGCAGCAACTTCAACTCCAACAGCTTCTCAAGGTGGAGGGGGAATCCATTTACAAATTGCAGCGTTAAAAGATTATTATGCAGCTGAACAATTTAAAAATACATTAACATTGGCTCCAGGTCAGTCAGCATACGTTCAGCGTGGTGCAATGAATAAAGTTATTGTAACAGGTATCTCATCTATGCAAGAGGCAAATCAACTAAAAGAGACTCGTTTTCCTGGTGCATTTATTGTTCAAGGTTCATCAACAGGTGGGTATACACCACCAGTATCTCCATCGTATGATACAGATTCGTATACTGTAAACAACTCTTATGGTAGTAACTCGTCTTCTCATGCTGCATCAGGAAGTGGTATTGGTGTACAAATTGGTGCATTTTCTAGACGTTCACAAGCACAAGCAGCAGCAGATGCAAATGGTAGTCAGTATAATGCGATCATTAAAAAAATTGGAAGATACTATAAAGTTATCTTAACAGGCTTCTCAAGTAGAGCAGCAGCTAAGTCAGCAATCAATTCAGGAAAAATTCCAAATGGATTTGTAGTTAGCTACTAAAGAGTACTATAGGGGCAGGTAGATTTTATCTATCAGCTCTTCATGTTCACTTTTGGCGTTACTATCTATGGTAATGCCTCCTCCACTTTTATAAAACAGCTTATCATCTCTTTTTTCTATAAAACGAATCATTACAGCAGAGTAAAGGTTGTCTCCATCAAAAATTCCAAATACACCTGTGTAAAAATCTCGTTTGTAGTTCTCAATATTCTCAATAATCTTAATTGTACTTTGTTTGGGTGTACCTGTAATTGAACCAGCAGGGAGAAGGGTTGTTAAAAGTGAAGATAGGTTGTCTCTCCAGTTAAGAGGAAGTTTTGCCGTAATTTTTGAGCTTACTTGAAGTAGCTCTTTTTCACCAGCTTTGATTTTATCAACATATCGAAACTTTTCAACTTTAATATCTGTTCCCACCATACCTAAGTCATTTCTCATAAGGTCAACAATCATTACATGTTCAGCCATCTCTTTTTCATTGGTTAAAATTTTTTCTTTGGCATTCGGAATAGAAGCTTCAATAGTACCTTTCATAGGGTAGGTAGATAGAGTTGTTCCTTCTATTTCAATAAATTTTTCAGGAGAAAAGCAGATGAACTCATCTTTAAAATAGAGTTTATACTTTGCCTTGGCATAAATAAAAATTTCTTTGAGAGAGAGGTCAGATTCTATGGGGGTTTGAAACGTAAGATTGAGTAGGTATGTATTGCCTGAACGAATCTCTTCAAGTACTTGTTCTAAGGCATTTTTATACACTTTAAATGAGACAGGATATTTTTTTAAATAATAAGATTTTTCAAGAGGTACTTGTGGGTAATTTCTTTGATTACCTATTTTAAAAAAAATATTTTCATCAAGTTGATTAAGTGGTTGAACAAAGACTTCTTTTAGGTCATAAGAGAGAACAAATAAAAAAGGTTCTCTTTTAGAAGCAAGTCTGTTCAGCTCTTCCATTAATTGTCCAACAATAGTGCTTTTAAAATGGACATTCTTACAAACATCCCATTTTTAACTTGTTCTAAAACCTTACAACGCTCGTCTTGTAGCATTTCATCTGAAATATCAATATTTCTCATGACAGGACCTGGATGAAGTAGTAAAATTTTTCTCTCTCCAAAACGTTTTTTTGTAATACAGTACTCTTTTGCATACTCATCATAGTCTTCAAATATAGGTGCTTTATGTCGTTCAAGTTGTGCTCTAAGACTCATGACAATATCTACTTTGTCTATAACTTCGTCTAAGTTTTCATATTTAGGTAGGTCATTTTCTGGCATAAATGGTTTTGGTGCAACAAGTACAACGTTGAGCCCCACACGAGAGAAAAGGCGAATTCCTGAACTTGCAACACGTGAGCTTACAATATCACCTACAATGGCAATGGTTTTACCTTTTAAATCTTCTGCTTCTTCTACATCAAAATACTCCATCATGGTAAAAAGGTCGAGTAGGGCTTGAGTAGGGTGAGCATAATTCCCAGCTCCTGCATTAATGATAGGAGTCAACTCTTTACTTGCAAGTTTTTTTGGTGTATTGTTAAACTCATGTCTTATGATAACCCCGTCAGGTTCCATAGCAGCAAGATTTTCAAACGTATCCTCTAGACTCTCTCCTTTGTTGGTAGAGCTTTTTGAAGGGTCGAGATGCACAACAGAAGCACCCAAACGTTTCGCTGCTACTTCAAATGAACTTCGTGTTCGAGTAGAGCTTTCAAAAAAGAGAGTAATGAGTAATTTATCCTCTAAAAGTTTGGCTGGCATTTTTGCTTTAAATGCTTTTGCATCTTGCATGATTTGCTTTATTTGTAGGCTATTAAAATCGCCAGTGTCAATAAGGTGTTGCATAAAATCCCCTTTTTAATTGTTATAAGATTATATCGAATAGATGGTAAAGATATATAATGATTTTAATTAGATATAATCAGTAAAAAAATCTTGGATACTATAATGTATATACATAAAGAGTTAGATAATAATTACAAATATATAGAGATTAAAAATGAAGAGGCTGAAGCAAAAATAGCTTTACAAGGGGGGCATATTTTTCACTATAAGGCGACAAATAAGAAGCCTTTACTTTGGTTAAGTGACACAGCTATTTTTAGAAAAGGAAAAGCCATTAGGGGTGGAGTGCCCATCTGCTTCCCATGGTTTGGTCCTCATATCTCAGATGAGACTTTGCCTCAACATGGTTTTGCTCGTACAGCTTTATGGGAGTTAGTAGAGGTAAAAGAGGAAACTGAAAAGTTGACAGAAGTAGAACTAAAACTAGAGTCAAATGATGAATATTTGAAAGTGTGGGCATATAAGTTTGATGTCCGATTAAAGATAAGTATTGGAAAAGAGTTAACTCTTTCCTTGCAAATAAAAAATTGTGATATAAAACCTTTTACTTTTACTACAGCATTACACTCATATTTTAACGTCTCAAACATATCGGATGTTGTGATTTCAGGACTAAATGGTGCAGAGTTTGAAGATAGTTTAACAAATGAGGTTTTACTACAAGAGGGAGACTTGATAATTGACCAAGAGGTAGATAGGGTTTATTTTGGTGCATCATCTACAATAAAAGTAGAAGATGCAGAGCGTTCTTTCCTTTTACGTCAAAAAGGTTCAAACTCTTTGGTCGCTTGGAACCCTTGGATAGAAAAAGCAAAAGCTTTGTCAGATATGCCTGATGAGGGCTACCAAACAATGCTTTGTCTAGAGACTGGAAATGTTCGAAAAGATGAACGTACACTCCAGCCAGATGAGGTACATAGTCTAGAGATGGTTGTTCGTTAGTCTTTTAGTTGTATTTTAAAGAAGTTAAAGTTTTTATGCTAATAAAATAAAATTATTCTCATAATTTTGAATTAATATAAATACTATTTGTTTTTTAAAGTTACAAGTTACATTTAAATTGAAAATAAGTATACTTCTATTGTAAATAATAGACATTAGATGATTATATTTCTTTAATAAATAACAAAAGATTGATAGTTGAAGATATGTGTCAATTAAGATAAAATCGAAACTATATAAGACCCTAAAACTAATAGAATAGGAATTGAAATATGAAAAGTAAATCAATATTCTTCAATCAATTTTTTGATGAATTAAATAAAGAAGCAATTGATTATTGCATAATGAATGGATATGAAGATTATCCTGAAGAAATTGGTAGTGATATTGATATTGTTGTTAATTCATATATTGAATTTGAAAAGATTTTAGAACAATTATCAAAAAAATTAAATTTTACAATCATTCAAAAAATGGAACATAAACATAAAGTTGCTAATTTCTTTGTAGCCAAAGAGTATGATGGGGTTTCAAGTATCTTGAGTTTAGATATTTATGAACATTATGTAGTAAAAGAGAGATTACTTTTTGATAGTAAGTACTTTTTAGAAGATAAAGAAAGTTTAAAAAATTTTTATATTCCAAATAGTAAAAAAGAGTTTTTATACTATTTTGTAAAAAAAATTATAAAACAGGATGTTGAGGAAAATATTGATCAGTTAATAAAACTCTACCAAGAAGATGCAAATTTTGAATTATATTTTAAGGATAACTCCAAACATATTCATGAAGCCTTTTCCAATAAAGATAGAAATTATTTTTTAACAAACAAGAAACTATTGAGAAGTGATTTATTTAATTCAACTCAACCGTTGACTCATTTAAAAGTATTTGAGGCACTAAGAGTTGTTAAAAGAGTTCTTAATCCCATCGGCTTTGAGATCTCATTTTTAGGTCCTGATGGTAGTGGAAAATCAACAATTATAGAAGAACTTAAAACAAGAGAACTACCTTTTAGAAGAGTTGATTATTTTCATCTTAAACCAAGATTATTTGGTGCAAAAGGTGATGGTAAGCCAGTAGTAGACCCTCATGCGAAAGAAGCATATAAAGGTCTTTTATCATATTTAAAACTTTTTCATTTTATGATAGATTATATAATAGGATTTTTCGTTAAAGTTTTACCGTTAAAAATGAGATCTTCTTTGGTTATATTTGATAGATATTACGATGATATTTTGGTTGACCCTAAACGATTTCGTTATGGTGGTAACCTTGGATTTGCTAAGTTTATGAGACATTTTATACCTAAACCAAATCTTTATTTTATTCTAACTTCTAACGCTGAGGTTATTTATGAAAGAAAACAAGAAGTCTCTTTTGAAGAGCTAGAGAGACAAATAGAAGTTTATGAAAGTTTGGTCGATAATAAAAGATATATAAAGATTGATGTAAACAGAGACGTAAAAGAGATTGCTAATGAAATTGAAAATATTATATATGGGAAATTAGATGAAAGATATTAGTTTATTAAAAATATTGGAGAATAAAATATGAAAGTATTAATGTCAGCGTATGCTTGTGAACCAAATAAAGGAAGTGAACCAGAAGTTGGTTGGAGATGGCTAATAGATGCTGCTGAAAAATATAATGAAGTTGTTTTAGTGACAAGAAAAAACAATCAAGAAAATATTGAAAAAGAGTTCAGTAAATTAAATTTAAATAATGTAAAATTTGAATATTTTGATTTACCAAAATGGGCAAGTTTTTGGAAAAAAGGTGGTCGTGGAGTACAGCCATATGCGTACCTCTGGGAGATGTTTTTATTTGTATATTTATTAAAAAGATATAAAAAAGAAGAATTTGATTTAGCACAAAGAGTTACCTTTGTTACATACAGATTTCCTTCTTTTATTTGGTACTTTAGTAAAGAATTTATATTTGGTCCTATTGCAGGGGGAGAGAGATACCCTTTAGACTTTTTAAAAATATTTACTTCTAAGGGAAAGATAAAAGAGATTATTAGAATGCTAATGCAAAGATTCTCATTGTTTGATCCTTTGGTCTTGTTAACACTTTATAAAGCAGATAAAATTATAGCAGTTACTGAAGATACAAAGACAATTCTTCCTAACTTTGTACAAGACAAAGTAATAATTAAGCCAGCTATATCTATAAATATTAATGACTTTAATATTGATTTATCAAAAAGAGAAGTTAAAAGTAAAAATGATATATTGAAATTATTATATATTGGTAACCTTTTAGAGTTAAAAGGAATAATGCTAACACTAATGGCATTAAAAGATATTGATCAATCAAAATATGAATTTAATATTATTGGAAGTGGTAAAGATCAAAAAACATTTGAAGATTATGTTGTAAAACATAACTTAAATGTTAACTTTTTAGGTCAGAAAAATAGGAATGAATTAAGTGAATATTATTTATCACATGATTTATTTGTTTTCCCTAGTCTGCATGATAGTGGAGGTATGGTAGTACTTGAAGCTAAAGCACATGGACTAAAAGTTATAGTCAGTGACTTTGGTGGACCTCAAATGTTTGTAGATGAGAGTGACGAGGTTATTACAGAGAAGACTATTGAGTCATTTACCAAAAAATTAAATAGTTTGTTTATTAATAGATAAGTTTTAAGTTTTGAACAGTTTTAAAAACAGTTCAAAACTTTTTAACTCCCTCTCTTTTTTATTTTATTTCAATTTTTTTACTGGTATCAACCAACTCTTTTTTTGGAATATTGACTTCTAAAACTCCAAGTTCAAATTTGGCTTCTATTTTAGAAGTATCTACACGTTTTGGTAGGGTAAAGCCTCTTGAAAAGTTTCCATAATTGCTTTCTACTTTACGATACTCTTCATCGTTTACTTCTTCTTTAAGTGTTTTCTCGCCTGAAATTGTGAGTATGTCTCCATCAACTTGAATCTCTACAGCTTCTTTTTGAACTCCAGGAAGTTCAACTTCAATATGATATGTATTTTCTGTTTCACGAATATTTACATTAGGAGAGAAGTCAACAATTGCTTGTTCACTTGCTGCTTCTGTCTGTTCTTCAACAGAATTAATGATGGCATTAACAATGTCAAAACCTTTTCTCAAATCGTTAAATGGTGCGTATTGTTTTACTAACATGTTTATTCCTTTTGGTTAAATATGAGAGTATTATAAGAGAAGTAGAGGGGAAATAAATGCCACTTTAGTAGCATTTAAAAAAAGTTTATTTCAAAAGTAACTGTTCAGAGTTTTCAAGTAATTTTTTAACATCTTTAACATAAATATTTTTACGTTGATTTTCAATGATATTTTCAGCTTCTAACTCTTTGAGGTGACGTTCTACTACATTTCTAACTGTCCCAAGTAGTTTTGCAATTTCTGTTTTCGATAAGTTTTGAAGCAGTTGGTAGTAGTGTTCATCATCTGGATTCATATTTTGTAGAAGTAGTTTAGAGAGACGTTCCGAAGTAGAGTAGAGTGATAGGTCAGAAGCTAACTCTTCTGCATGACGCATTTGTGAGGCAATATAAGGAAAAAAGTGTCGGTTAAATTGCTCATTGGTTCTTAACCACTCTCGTACTTTCTCAATGGGAAGTTCTAATACATCTGATTTCTCTAAAACTTCATAAAGTACATCATGAGGTTTTCCATCTAACAAGACCAATGTGTCAAACATATCTCCACCACGGTAGACAAAAAGGGTTTGTTCTTTTGAATTTTCAAGGTTCATTTGAAAACTTTTGATTTTACCACTAAGAACAATATAGAAATATTTAGAGAGTTCAGCATTTAAAAAAGGAGTTTCCTTTTTTTTGAATGAAACAATTTTCCCATATTGTAAAAACTGTTCTTCAAAGCTTTGGTCTAGCTCCTTGAAGATTTCTATTCCGTAGTGTCTCATTATCATTTCCCTTCTATTTAATAGTGGAGATTATAACACAGTTCAGTACGTTCTCCTCTTCATAATTTTGACTCTACTAGAAAAAAGTCAATTTGATGTTTGCTACAGATGAAGAGGTCAAGTCTGACCCACATCACTATTAGGAGGTATTATGGAATATTTAGATGAAATAATTTGGATAAGTTAGAAAATTAACTAATGAATATGTAAAGATTTCAGAAATTTAATACTATTATTAAAAATAATAATTATTATAATTTTAAATTAAGTATAAAGTAGTTAAAGTTCAATTTCTAAACATATGTTTAAAATAATAATATAACAAAGGAAATAAATAATGAAAAAAATTATCTACTCTTCATTAGTAGCATCTTTACTTTCAATGAACCTAATGGCATACGATGCAAATAAAGCAGAGGAGTTTAGTAAATTCTATTCTCACATGACACAAAAAGCATGTGCTGACTCAAAACTTTTTATGAAAGCAGATGATGTCATGAAAATGTTGCGTGAGAAAAAAGAGTTTTTTATGTTAGATGTACGTACCGATGGTGAGAATGCAGTTCTCTCTTTAAGTGGTAAAAATTCATTACATATTCCTATTAATGTTCTGTTTCAAAAAGAAAATTTAGACAAACTTTCAGCAGATAAGCCCATTGTTGTTGTTTGTCACTCAGGAACAAGAGCCACTTTAGCAGCTATCGGATTAAAACGTTTAGGTTTTAAAAAGATTCATGTACTTAAAGGTGGAATGGTTGCTTTAGCAAAAGCAAACAATCCTAAGAAAGCACCATTGAAATAGATTAACGTTTCCCCTAAAGATTTATCTTTAGGGGAGTTATGTATTAAAATATAAATCTACGGTCAGATCGTTTTTGAGAAACCTCCTCTTTGTTCGACTTCATCCAGCCTGACTTTACCTCTCCTTCTATCTTATCAAAGTTTTCAATATAGGGTTTAATATCAATAAGTGGTGTTTTGTCTAAAATGTCTACCCCCTTAATGGTAACAATATTCTCTTCCACTTTTACCAACTCTACAACAGAAAGACCTAAACTGTTAGGATGCATAGGTGTACGTGTAGAGAAGACACCTCTTGGGGTATTGCTTTTGTCGTTAAAAGGTACAACCGAAAGCTTTGGTGTTTTAATTTTATGAAAATAGTAGATGAGGTAGAGGTGTGAAAACCCTTCTAAATCTTTTAATCCCTCTTCGTACTCTTTTTTAAATTCAATTGTTGCTAGAGTCTCTTTTGCACCTTTAGGTTGAACAGGCATATTGTCTAGGTTCTTAAATGGTGTATTAATGATGGCTATTGCCTCAATTTCAAATTTCACTTATTTCCTTTTTTAATTAATATTAATTTTATAAAAATTTCAAAATGATACAACTTGACTCATTATTATAGTCTTAAATAATAATTTTTATTATTATAGATTATATAAATTATAAAATGGAGATATTCTAATAATATTTTAAGAACATTTGATGTACTATTAAAATCTAACAACGATAATTATTATCAGTTTAAAATATTTAAGTATTTTTGCAAACTATAACTTTTAACAAGTTATGATGCTGTGACTATAAGGGAATAAAGCATGAAACTTTCAGAATTAAAAAAAGGCGATAGAGCCACCATTGTTAAACTCGATACAAATGAATCATTAAAAACAAGACTAATCTCTTTTGGTGTTGCTAGAGGGTCAGAGTTAAGCATCGAAGCTTGTTCTTTAGGAAAACAGACCATTGAGATTTTGGTAGATGGAACACTTATTGGACTTCGTGCAAATGAAGCAGCCAATATTGTTGTAGAGAAGATAGAGGTAGAAGACTAATGGATACCATTAAAGTAGTATTGGCAGGGCAACCAAATGTTGGTAAGTCCATGCTCATTAATGCCATGAGTGGTTCTAACTCTTTAAAAGTTGGAAATTTTTCAGGGGTAACGGTAGAAAAGACAGAGGTCTGTTTTGAACACCATTGTCATATGTTGGAGATGGTTGACCTACCAGGAACATACTCAATAAGTGGTTTTTCTCAAGAGGAAAAAGTAGCACATAACTACTTGCTCAATGAAGAGTACGATGTTATTGTTAATGTTTTAGACTCTACCCATATGCAACGAAATTTACTTTTGACTTTAGAGCTTTTAAAACTGAATAAAAAAATGGTTTTGGCTCTAAACATGGCTGACGAAGCTGAGAAAGAGGGCTTAGAGATAGATGTAAAACAGATAGAAGCCATTGTCGGTGTTCCTGTCATTTTGGTCTCTGCAAATTCTAAAGAGGGCATTGAGGAGCTTCTTCATCAAGTACATGAGGTATTCGACTCTACCGAACGTCGGGTTTCAAACATTGTCTACTCTGAGTCTGTAGAGGAAGAGATTTTGGATTTGAGTCATTTTCTAAATGAAAAAGGCTTTACCCTTAGAGATTTATCGTCACGTGAGATTGCAATACGTCTTCTTTTTGAAGACAAAGCACTCTACCGAGAGTTACATGAACAGCCCATCATGCTGGAGCTTCAGCCACGTCTTGTAAGCTCTTTAGAACATATCTACACTCATCATGATACTAAAAATGTAGAGGAGATTAAAGCCAATGAGTACATTGCTATTGCGAGAGGTATTCGACTAGAGACCATAAAATGTAAAGGAAATAAAGGGGCGAAAAATAGTACACAAAAAATTGATGCTTTGTTGTTAAATAAAATCTTTGGTATTCCTATTTTTCTTTTTCTTATGTGGGGACTTTTTCAGTTAACCTTTACTTTAGGTGCTGTGCCAATGGAGTGGATAGATATGCTATTTAGTGCTTTTGGAGAGATGGTGGGCTCGGTAATTTCACATGAAGCAACACGCTCTTTAATTGTAGATGGAATCATTGCAGGGGTAGGGGCTGTTGTTATGTTTCTGCCCAATATTATTATTTTATATATTGGAATTGCACTTCTTGAAACTACAGGTTACATGAGTCGAGTAGCTTTTTTACTGGATGGCTTTTTTCATAAATTTGGCTTACATGGAAAGAGTTTCATTCCTTTAGTAACAGGTTTTGGTTGTTCTGTTCCAGCATACATGGCAGCACGAACACTTAAAAGTGAAAAAGATAGGCTCATTACACTTTTCATTATTGGTTTTATGTCTTGTGGTGCAAGACTGCCCATATATGTTCTTTTTGCAGGTGCATTTTTTGGTGAGGAGAGTGCAGGAAATATTCTTTTTATCATTTACATATCAGGGGCATTACTTGGTCTAGTAATGGCTAAAATATTAAGAGTAGTTGTATTTAAAGGGGAAGATGAGCCTTTTGTCATGGAGATGCCAAAATATAGACTTCCCTCGTTTGCACTCATTTGGCATACGGTTAAAAACCAAGCAATGGGCTATCTTAAAAAAGCAGGTACTTTCATTTTGGCAGCTTCTGTTCTCATTTGGTTCGCTTCTACCTACCCAAAACAGTCACTTTTAGAAGAGGGCTATCAGGTAAAAATAGAAGAGGCAAGTAGTAAAAAAGAAAAATTAGCCTTGACAAATGAGTTGAAGCTAAAAGTACTTGAAATGAGTTATCTTGGTCAACTAGGAAAATTTAGTGAACCTGTTTTTTCTCCTCTTGGTTTTGACTGGAAAATGGCTGTAGCCCTAGAGACAGGACTAGCAGCAAAAGAGGTTGTGGTCTCAACACTTGGTGTGCTTTATGCCATTGGTGATGAAGCAGATGAACACAGCAATGCCTTGGCTCATGCACTAAAAGAGCATGTTTCATTTGCATCTGCCATGGCGTTCATTGTTTTTGTTATGATTTACCTACCGTGTTTAGCAGCTTCAATGGTCTTTGCCAAAGAGGCAGGGGGTTACAAGTACTTGGTCTACCTATTTGTTTTTACAACTGTGACAGCTTGGGTACTCTCATTTATTACCTATAGGATTTTACTCTAATGAAAAAGTTTTTTAAAGACATCTACGGCGTTGGCATTATTTTCTTCTACTACATGAAATGGTTAATCCTCATAGGCTTACCCATTCTCTACTTTGGACTTGACTACAAGTCCAATATGGTCATGAATGTTTTGTGGATTTATTCTTTTGTTTTGGTGCTTAAAGATTTTGTTTATTTGGTGATTTTGAAGAGGAAGTATTGAGATAGTGTGACTTATTTTGATAGAATTTTTAACTTTTAAAATTAGGGAATAGAAATGAAAAAGTTTTTTCTTACGTTTTTGTTTATGTGGGTGGGCTTTGAGGTCTCATTACAAGCAAGTTGTAAAGATGTTAACGGAAGTTCAGATGTTCCTTGTCAGAGTTCTGGTATTTTTGGTGAAGGGGTATCTACAAATGTAGATCCTGATGACGCTTATTGCCTTATGCCTAATCATTTTCATTTACTACTCATTCCCCAAGAAGAAAAAAGCCTAAGTAGACTAATGCAATGGGTAATGACCTCTCATGTAAGATATTATCATAAAAAGAACAAAACATCAGGACATATATGGCAAGGAAGATACAAAAGTTTTATGGTAGAAAAAGAGAGTTATTACTTGACTCTTATTCGTTACATAGAAACCAATGCACATAGAGCAAAATTAACTAAAAAAGCCCAAGATTGGAAATATGGTTCACTTTATGAAAGAGTAACAAAAAATAGAGAACTTCTAAATGAACCTTATGTAACTCTGTATGATGAATGGATAAACTATGTAAACCAACCTTTAAGAGAGGGTGAGTTAGAAAACATACGAAACTCAGTAAATAGACAAGCACCACTTGGACAAGAGCAATGGCAAGTTGAGATAGCCACTAAATATGGGATGTTGTCAACTTTGAGAAGTAGAGGCAGACCTAGTTTATGATGTTTAAAGTAGCCTGTCCCCTTTATCCTTTCGGTCCAGCATTTGATTTCTTTGAAAGAATTATTGAGGCATTTTTATGATAGTAATAAATAAAATAGTATCATCGTACT
>Ga0256844_10000334_pt1 | contig 18121 bp, 14 predicted proteins | sample MusselsmetaG_FD_189100 | JGI IMG/M metagenome (GOLD analysis project Ga0256844, IMG submission 189100) | Mussel associated microbial communities from hydrothermal vent at the East Pacific Rise, Pacific Ocean - Mussels | ecosystem: Host-associated > Mollusca > Shell > Unclassified ... | reverse complement strand
AGATGAGTCAATTTAGTTTTGAATATCCATTATTATTGTTAAGCATTGTACTCTTTGTACTTTGTGCTAGGTTTTGTAAAGAACGTTCTAGGGCTATATTTTTTCCTCATGTGAAGTCACTGATGGTTCAGAGTGCAAAAAGTACATCATGGTTAAATGTACTTAAATGGGTAGGTATTGTCTCTGCTGTGATTGCCTTAGCTTCTCCCGTCATCACCAAGTCTTACTCTAACTCTAAAAAAGAGGGGCGTGATATAGTCCTCATCATAGACTCTTCAGACTCAATGCGTCAACGTGGGTTTGACCCTCAAGATTTATGGCGTAATAAATTTGATGTAGTGAAAGAAGTTGTAGGTGACTTTATAGAGAAACGTAAAAATGACCGAATAGGTATGGTCACTTTTGCAGACATTGCTTTCATTGCTTCTCCACTTACTTTTGAAAAGAAGTTTTTAACAGATATTACTAGAATGCAACAAATGGGTGTGGCAGGAAAGCGAACAGCAATTAATGATGCCATAGTACAGAGTTATAACTTACTAACAAAAAGTAAGGCCAAGTCTAAAATAGCCATACTTCTAACAGATGGCGTGGACAACATGTCAAAAGTACCTTTTGAAGATGTGAAGAACCTTATAGCCAAGCGTGACATTAAGCTCTATACCATAGGTATAGGGGATACACGAGACTATAATGGAGCATATTTAAAAGCATTGGCAGAGGCTGGACATGGTTTGGCGTTTGGGGCACGTGATGCAAGTACATTGGAGCAAATCTATGAAGAAATAGACAAGCTAGAAGCCACAAAAATAGATGATAAAAAAATAGTACAACATACGTACCTTTACATTTATCCGCTCTTTTTGGCGATATTGTCTTTACTGTTATTTATCTATTTTAGAAATAGCAAGGGAGTTTGATAATGAGGAATGAGGAATTAGGAATTAAGAATGTAAATGGAGTAAGTCATGACATTTGTTAATCCACAGTTTTTTTGGGTGATGATAGTCCCTTTTGTCATTTTGTCATTTTTGATAAGTACCAATAAAGAGAGACTCTCTCGTGTCTTTGATGAGAAAGTACTCAAACGCTTAAGTGCTACAGATGAGTCTATGCCAATGATGGTTCGTAATGTACTAATGTTCTTGGCTATTTTCTTCATGATAGTAGCTATGGCACGCCCTGTCATGGAAAAAGGAGATAAGAAGGTAGAAGTGCAGGGCTTAACACTATTAACTGCACTTGATATTTCTGGTTCAATGCGTAGCAAAGATGTCTACCCAAATAGACTAGAGTTTGCTAAAAAGAAGATGACAGCACTTTTTGATGCTATGCCTAGCGATGAAGTAGGTGTAGTGGCATTTGCCTATAGCCCTTTTGTATTGGCTCCTTTTTCTACAGATAAAGAGACACTGAAAATGATGGTAAATGGGGTAGATGATGGTTATATTAACATGGGGTCAACAGATTTCTCTGCCTTAGGTGAGCAGGTAGCTACACTACTAGAAGAGAAAAAACCTAAGATACTAGTACTCTTTTCTGATGGTGGAGATGAAGAGGCTATTGCTGGATTTGCAGATATTTTGGAAGCCAATGAAATAGACCTTTATGTTGTACTTGTAGGTACCAAAAAGGGTGCACCTGTGATAGATAAAAATGGAAAACCCCTTAGCTTAAAAGATGGTACCATCGCCATCACTCAGCGTAATGATGCTTTGGGTGAAGTGGTGAAAAAACTGGGTGGAGCCTATGTTGTAGCAAGCAATGGAAAAGAGGACATTCAACAATTAGTCAATGCCATACGTGGTAAATATAAAAACCAACAGCAAGGTGAAGTGACTGTTAAAGAGAGAGTAGAGTATTTTTACTACCCACTTGGGTTTGGTTTACTCTTACTATTGATAGCATTTTCTTCGATGCCCAAAAGGAGAGAAGTATGAGTAAAATAGTTTTCATTTTATTAAGTGTACAAGCTTTACTTTATGCAGGGTTGACTGATTTTAAAACCATAGAAAAAGCGACACAAGCGTATGAGGCTAAAGAGTATGGGAAGAGTGCAACACTTCTAAAAAACTTAGATGCAAAAAGTCCTCAAAAACAGTATGATATAGGAAATGCACTGTATAAAAATAAAAAATATGATGAAGCACTTGAAGCATATGAAAAAGCAGATGGAATTGATGAAGTACAAAGGTTACACAACATAGGTAACAGTTACTTTCAGAAAAAAGAGCTAGACAAAGCCATAGAAATTTATGAGAAAGCTATAAAAATAAAAGAAGATAAAGATACAAAATTCAACCTAGAATTTGCCAAAAAACAGAAGAAAAAAGAAGAAGAGAAAAAGAAGCAAGAAGAAAAGAAAGATGACAAGAAAGATGACAAGAAAAAAGATAAAAAAGACGACAAAAAGAAAGATGATAAAAAACAAAACAAAAATAAAAAAAATAAAGACCAAAACAAGAAGAAACAAGAGAAAGATAAAAAACAAAAGCAAGATAAACAGAAAAAAGACAAACAAAAGCAAGATAAAAAGAAAAAAGAGGGTGAGAAAGATAAAAACGATGCCCAAAAGAAAAATAAACCTAAAGATAAAAAAGGTGATAAGTCATCTGCTAAACCCAATGAACAAAAGAAAATGAGTAAAGAAGATAAGCTTAAAGAGCAAGAGTTAAAACGCCTTATGAAAAAGATGAGAAAAGGAAAAACACCTACGATGATGTATCAGATGGGTGAAAGTAAAAAAGGTAAAAGGAATGAAGATGCGAAACCTTGGTAGTATATTTATAAGCATGGTATTGAGTTTTGGACTTGCTTATGCGGCAAGTGTAGAGGCAACGGTAAATACAAAAGAGGTAGTTAAAGGCAATTCTGTACAGTTACGTATTAAAGCGATAGGACGTGCAGCAGCATTCCCAACCATACGTGATATGGATGGTGTAATGGTAACAAACTCTGGTACCAGTAGACAAAGTAGTATGCAAATCACAGTGAATGGTATGCAAAAAGAGACTTCAACTGTGAGAAAATATATTTTTACTCCAGAGCATGATATGGTTATACCTTCCTATACTGTTCGTATTGGAGGGGATAATTATAAAACTAAACCTATATCTATTAAGGTAGTAACATCGCAAGCACCGAAGGTAAAAAGTGAAGATATTTTTTCTTTTGTACTTAAGGCAGATAGAGAGTCTGTTTTTCTAGGAGAGTCTTTTGTCGCAACTATTTATATGTCTATTTCGGGTAAATTGCAAGGGATTCAAATTTCTGACTATGCTGCACCTAGCTCTTCAGATTTTTTTATAAAAGAGATAGAGGGACAAAAAGAGTATCAGCACAATGGATATACGGTCATAGAAAAGCAATATATTATTACCACAAAAAAAGAGGGTAATGTGACTATTGCTCCTGCTACAGCAAAACTAGGACAGCCTGATTGGAGTAGACAAGATATTTTTGGTAGACCAAGTATTAGTTGGACGGCTATTCGTTCTAATCAACTGAATGTTGAAGTAAAAGCACTACAAACAGAGGCAGATTTAGTAGGTGACTTTCAATTAAAAGTAAAATTAGATGCCCAAAGTGTCAAACCTAATAAACCAGTAAATCTTACCGTAACAATAAAAGGTAAAGGCAGTTTAGAGGATTTTGAATTTCCAAAATATGAGATGGATGGGGTGACAGTATATGGTGATGAGGCAAAGGTAGAAAGTCACATAGAAAAAGGAGAACTTTTAAGTACCTACAGTAAAAGTTTTGCTTTTATTTCTGAAGATGATTTTAGTATACCTGCACGTAATATTTCAATGTATAACCCTCAAACGAAAGAGACTAAAACCTTAGAAGTCCCAAGTTATGAGGTTAGTATAAAAGGTAAAAAAGTACCTACTATGAATGTACAGGGTATAGAAAAAACAAAAGTACAAAGTACTGAGGAAACATCGGAATCACAAAATGTAAAAAAAGTGTTAGTAGAGAAATCTATCGCATGGTGGATGCTTGTTTTAGCCTTTATCTTAGGTGCATTATTTATGTATCTGTGGCAGTTTGTCCCTAAATTATTGGCTAAAAAACAAAAAAGTTTTAAAGCATCTGAAGCGTTACAAGTTCTCTATGCACATATCAGTGAAGATAAAAAGGTAGAAGAGATGGTACGCAAACTGTATGCAAAAAAGAATGGCGATAAATCTATTCATATAGATAAAAAAGAGTTGAGAGAGATGCTTGAACGTTTTAGGTAAAATATATCATGATGTACTACCCAAAATTCAGACAAGTTCCCTAAAGATTACGTAGCCGTTTGATATCCTAACAGCTTAAGCTCATAATTGACTGGAAACATATTAATCTGTCACACCACACTCAGATGCAACAGAGAAAGTTGTACCTACAGTCCACAAGGTGGTGGTACACTGCTAAGCCAGATTACTTAGATTCTAGGGGGAACTAGATTATTATTTTTGACAAGAATTAAGTTTATTTTATATATACTTAAAATATTAAATTATAAAAAGGTTTCTCCCCCCTATAATGAAAAAATTAATATTTTATATAATGGCTCTTTATACAATTATGTATGGACAACCACAAAACAAGTGTCAACATAATACGCAAAAACCATACACAGGAATAACACAAGTAAAAGCCCAAGATATTGCTCAAAACTCAACTAATATTTCATGGATGATGAATGATTTTGGTACGGGACAAGTTGAATATGGTGAAACACTTAATTATGGTCTTTTCAATATAAAAGAGAAACGTTTTAAATTTAAAAAACATATGCAACCACTAGTGCATTTAAAACCAAATACAATATATCATTATCGTATCATTAGCGAAGATAAAAATGGAACTTTAACAAAAAGTAAAGATTATATCTTTAAGACATTGAAAAATAGTAACAATATGGTTATTAATCAAAATTTAAATCAATGGACAATCTCTGGATCTATAGAATATGATTTAACGCAATCATATGATAATAAACCTGGGGCTATAAAGTTTTTTGATACTACAAAATCATATATAATATCAAAAGTTACATTTCCTGTCAAAGCAGGTGAAATATATACATTAACTGCACAAATAAAAACAGATGTAACTCCTTCGAGTATTTTAGATATTCATGGTGCTATTAAAGGGGGAAATATTCATGGTTCCCAAAACTTATTTGGTAGTTATGTATCAAATTCTAAAAAAAATTTATGGGAAGAGGTAAAAATAAGTATTAAAATCCCAGATAATACTAAAGCTAATCAACTATTCATAAAAATAATAAAACCTGATTTCCTTAGGCAACCTAGAAAATTAAATAATGGTATAAAAAATATTGAAGGGACTATCTGGATAGATAATATTAGATTAAAAAAAGGTGTCTTTCTCGGGAAGAGACCTTCCAAAAAAAGTTTTAAAAGTTCTCAAGTGTCGATAGATACATTAGGAAATATTAAATTAAATAATAAACCTTTTTTCCCTATTATAGCTTTTTCGGATGGTGCTCGTGGAGATATGAACTTTTATAAAAGACAAGGATTTAATACTATTGGATGGGGACATTCAGCAAGTACTTTTCAAGAAGCAAAAGATGCAGGGATGATGGTAAATTTTGAAGTCACTAACTATATTTCATTTCATGGGGATCCTCCAAAATATACACAAGAACAATTAGCAATAGATTTACAAACCATCAAAAATAATAATCTAATGGATACTATGCTCTTTTATTATTGGGATAATGAATTCTATACTTATGACAAGGAAATAGATGAAGTTACCAATATTATAAATAATATTGACGTCCTGAATGGTATACAAAGGCATCCACACTATATGTTAATAGGCCACTATTCTCATACTAGAATATATGATAAATTTATTAATCTATCAGCTACCTATGAAGCTAGAGGAATAACTTCTACGAGTCCAGTAACATACAATGGAGAGGCAATTGTATATAATAGATTAATACAAGATTTTACGGAAAATCAACATACACCATCAGCTATAGGCCATTTTAATGTTGGTTTTGGTAAAAAATTTAGAGCACTTGTCCTAGGTGGTATTTCTCAAGGTATGAAAGGTATTGCTTGTTGGAGAGATAGTGCGACTGGTGAAAAATTTACAGGTTTAGAATTGGATTTTACAAAACGTGCATGGTGGGATGATTTACATGGTATTAGTATAGAAATACAACACATGCTTGATGCTGGTTTAATACAAGCATCGCATTTAAGTAGATTTCAAATTATGACCAATAAGCCCATTGATAAAATTATTTCAGGTACAAGGCTCTTAAAAGATATAGGTTATATTATAGTAGGTAATGTTACAAACAAAGATATGTCTGTAACATTTACACTGAAAAATTTAAAATACATACCTAGTCAAATAATAGACTTCTTTAATAATAGTGAAATAAATGGAACAATATCTGACAGTAGTATTACACTTACTATTCCAGCTTATGGGTCAAAAGTACTTAAATTAAATCCATAGAAGAAATGAAGAAAGTGATTTTTGTAAGTTAACCAGCTCCACAGGCTAATAAAAAATGATCTGGCTACACTATTTCAGACAAAAGTTTCCAGAGCTATAAAAAGGTGAACTATGGAGTGAGCTCTAAGTATTAGATATTTATGAAGTAGAATCTTTTAGTTAAAAAAGCTACAATACCTCTATGATTTATTATATATATGCAGATGATAGAGAAGAATTTATTGATGAGTGTAAGGTCTACTTAAAAGGGCGTGAAGTAAAGTATCTTCCTTTTTCTAAGTTAGGTGAGCTAGATGTGTCACTGGTGACCCAACTTATAGTTTCAGGATGTTTAAATGAGATAAAACTTCTCATGGGTATTGCACATCAGAATGAGATACCTTTAGGGATAGTCCCCACACCTGAACAAAAAGAACTTATAAAAACATTCGACTTAAGTAGCAAAGCAGAAGATGCCATAATACAAGCACTTAAGGTAAGTGAAAAAAAGATAGATTTACTCTATTGTAATGGTGAGATAGTTTTACAAGAAGTGGTGGTGGGTGATGCACCCCCTCTAGATAGATTTGATTCTACACTTAATGGTAAAACATATATAGATAGAATTACATTATTTTGGCGTACAATGCGACGCGTAAAAGAACTTAAACATACCCAAATACAAATAACAGATGCTAAAGAAAATGAGATAAAACTCTCTGCAGTGGGGATAGTAGGGATAGAATATAACAACAATACTTTTGCTTCAAAACTCATAGCTTCACAGCTAAGTGCTAATGATGGTAAATTGTCTATAGTAATACTCTCTCCTACTTCTATAGTACAATATATGGGGTACCTATTTAAGTCGTTGGTTTCTCATCTTACCCCGAAGGCTTTACCTAAATCTGTAGGATATATAAGAAGTGCTAAGATAACTATAGAGCCTAAAGAAGAGATGGATGTACTAATAGACTCAGCGGAAAAGCAGATAACACCTATAGAGCTAGAGGTAAAAGAAAAAGCGTTAGCCTTAAGTGTAGGTAATGCTTTTTGGGAAAAACAAAGTACACAGACCAACACCAAAGATAGTATAAAGGTAGACCATCTCCCTTCAGATGAAGAGAGTGCTACGTATTTGAGTAAAGCAATACCTCTTTTCTCTCATGCAAGCAAAGAACAATATGCTTCATTGTTTACAAATCTTAGGGAAGAGAGTAGACTAAGCCAAAACTTCATGGTCTTACTTATACTTGCAACGATGATAGCTACTTTTGGTCTTTTTATTAATTCTTCTTCTGTAATTATTGGTGCGATGCTTTTGGCACCTCTTATGCAACCTATAGTGAGTCTTAGTATGGGTGTTTTACGTCAAGATGAAGCCCTACAAATCAATGGTGCTAAAACCATAGCTATTGGTGTGTTTGCGGTATTGGCAACGGCAGGACTCATCGCTTTATTTACGCCTATTGAAAGACTTACTACGGAGATGGCAGGACGATTGAGTCCTACGATACTAGATCTTTTCGTTGCCATCGTTTCAGGAGCAGCTGCAGCCTATGCAAAGTCTAATGAAAAGATATTAGGTAGCCTTGCAGGTGTGGCAATAGCCGTGGCATTGGTACCACCCATTGCTGTGGCAGGTATAGGGTTAGGTTGGGGTGACTGGAGTATGTTTTCTACAGCATTTTTACTTTTTATTACAAACTTGGTGGGTATTGTATTAGCCGCTGCATTTACTTTTGCTATGTTAGGTTTCTCTCCTTTACATTTGGCTAAAAAAGGTATTATGATTTGGTTTGTAATAGTTGCTGTGGTAGCTATACCTCTTTATTCTTCATTCTCTAAGATGCAAGAAGATATAGGTATACAAAAGACCCTTTCTAATTTGGCTTTTAATGTGGGAGAACATGATGTGAAGCTTACACATATAGAGCTTGTACATCGTGCAAACATAGATGAAATACGCTGTGAAGTCATAAGTTCAGGTATATTAAGTAAAGAAGAAAAAATACGTTTGAAAGAGGCTATCTTACAAAGTATTGCTAAAAAGGCTGAAGTTATTGTGACATTTAGATATAAATTATAGAATATCATGTAGAGTATTGGCGTCACACATCCAATTATTGAGTGTTTCCCACTCTTCATTTTCAACCATTTTCCTACATTTTTTAAGTTCGCTTTCAAAAGAGTAGATAGCTTCTAAGACGTTATCTTTATTTTGTCTAAAAATATCTTCCCACATATTAGGACTTGATTTAGCAATACGGCTCATATCTTTAAATCCTCCACCTGCAAGTGCTAAAATACTTTCTTTTGCCTCTTGCTTTATGACAGAGTTTGCGAGGGAATAAGAGAGCGCATGAGGCATATGTGAAATAAAGGCGGCATGTCTATCATGCTCTTTTGCATCCATATAAACCAGTTTCATACCAATACTTTGGAAAAGTTCCTTGGTCACTTGCTGTTGATGTTTTCCGCTTTTTTCCATGTCACAGAGTACTACAACCTTGTCCTTATATAAGTCAGAAATAGCAGCAGATGGCCCAAATTTTTCAGTTCCTGTCATAGGGTGTGCAGTGACAAAGTTGTTACGTATAATTTTTGGAATAGCATTTGAGATTTTTTCTTTTGTACTTCCTAAATCTATCACAGTACAAGTATCTTGTAGTGTTTTAAACTTTTGAGCAATGGAGATAATCCCATCTACAGGAATGGAGAGGAAAATAATATCACAATGAACAAGGGCTTCCAAATCATAAACGATTTTATCAACAAGTCCTAAAGAGAGTGCTTCTTGGCAATGTGATTCATTATGATCAAGCCCTATGGCATGAAATATTTCTCCTGACTCTTTAATTGCAATACTGAGTGAACCACCCATAAGTCCAAGACCAATAAAGCCAATATTTCGTATAGTCATTTGTCACCTTATCTATTGATTATTGCAAGGATTATAGCATGTTTTGTACATTATTATGAGCTTCTTAGAGTAAAGAAGATAAAATATTAGTAAATTTCATAAGGTGGATTACAATGGTAAAAAAATTAGCATTATCTTGGATATTACTGGGCTCACTCCTTTTTGCACAAACGGTAACTCATATTAAATTTGAAGGGCTTGCTCACCTTTCACCTTCAGTTGCACAGGAGATAGCAGATATACGTGTAGGCGAACAGATGGATGCAGGGAAAATTAATCAATCTATTAAAAACTTTTTTGAACAAGGATATTTTAAAGATGTTTGGGTTGATAAGCAGGGTGGTACACTAATTTATCACTTTAAAGAAAAAGTGGCTATTGCCAATATTGATATTAAGGGATATGGTTCTGGTGATGATGGTGAAAAATTATTAGAAAGTATTGGGTTAAAAAAAGGTGATCTTTATGATAGTAGACGTGCCCAAAAAGCAAAAGAGGCACTTATCTCCAAATTAGAGAGCCAAGGATATTATGATACGGTGGTTGAAGTGGCAACCTCACCTGTGGGAGAGAGCAGTATATCACTTACTTTTGAAGTGAATAAAGGTGAGAAAATTAGAATTAAAAAAATGAACTTTATTGGTGCTAAAGAGATGGGGCAAGGTGATCTTGAATTTGACCTTGCCAATAAAGAAGAAGATTTTTTAGGTTGGATGCCTTTTCTTAATAACGGTGTAGCGAGAATTGATCAGTTAGAGTATGATGCATTTAGGGTTAAAGATGTCTATATGAAACATGGATATTTGGATGCACTTGTAGGCAAACCATTAATGAGAGTTGATTTTGGTTCTTATAATGCAGAAGTAGATTATCAAGTCACAGAAGGCGGACAGTACCGCATTGGTGAAGTAAGTATCGCTCAAAATATAGAGGGGCTTGAAAATGAAGTATTACTTGATGGACTAAGACTCAAAAAAGGTAAAATATTTAATATAAAACGCATGCGTAATGATATAAAACATCTTAAAGAAGCAGTGGGTAACCTTGGGTATGCTTATGCACAGGTAAAACCTCAAATGCATAGAGATCCAGAAACTAAAAAGGTGAATATACAATATGTATTACGTGCAGGACAAGAAGTAACGATTAATGATGTAATTATTACTGGGAATGACAGTACGAAAGACAGAGTAATTCGGAGATATCTATATTTAGCACCTGGAGATAAATTTAATGCAACAGATTTACAGGATTCTAGAAAAGCACTAGGAAGAACAGGGTTCTTTGAAAAAGTAGATATACAAAGTCAGCGTATTTCAGCGGAAAAAGTAAATTTATTGGTGAATGTTAAAGAGACAGCGACAGGAACTATTTCGGCTGGTGGTGGGTATGGCTCATTTGAAAAATTCATGTTAAATGCTTCTATCTCAGATAAAAACTTCTTAGGTTCAGGGATTTCAGCAAGTGCTGGTTTTGATATTTCTAAAATTTCAAAAAACTATAATCTCTCTTTTACCAATCCAAAATTGTGGGACAGTCAATATAGTTTAGGTTTTTCAATTTATAAAAGAAAATATGAATATACAAACTTTACACAAGATCAATTAGGGGGTTCTCTTACTTTAGGAAGAGAGTTTTTACGTTATTTTCATGCTTCAGTGGGTGTAGGATATGTAGATAATCAATCTGAAAGAAATGATAATAATTTTACAGCAAGTAATGGATTTAATGAGACGGGTATAAAACCAACAGAACGTTCTATTGATCTATTCTATAGTGACAAATATACAAAGACATCAGTATATGCTGCTTTGTCATTTGACAATACGGATGATTTTTATACACCACGTTCAGGTATGATTGCAGCGCTTAATATGGAATTTGCAAGTCTAGATGGTAACAACAATGATGTGAATTTAAGTAAGTATCCTAAAGGGTATGGTAATTATGTTAAAACATCTGCTAAGCTGGGTATATATTATGGCTTAGAAGAGTGGATTGATTATGATCTCATTTTACGATTTAAGGCGAGAGCTTCAAGTATAGACTCAGGAAATGGTGAAAAGATACCTGTAGCTGAAAAACTTTTTATGGGTGGTATTGGTTCAGTAAGAGGGTATGAACCATACTCTTTAACACCAGGTGATGGTAATGGATTTATTACGGGTGGTAAAAAGAGGGCATCAACGACGATAGAAGCAAGTATTCCTCTTTCTGAGGCAGCTAAAATGAGACTGGCATTCTTCTATGATTACGGTATGATTGGTGAAGACAGTTTTAATGAGATAAAAAGATCTGGAGCCGGTGCAGTTATAGAATGGCAATCTGCTTTTGGACCTATCAATCTTATTTTTGCTAAGGCACTGGATGATAAACCAGGTGACAGAACATCTACTTTCGAATTCTCCATGGGAACAAAATTCTAATTATTCCCTTTCTGGGCAGATATAGAATCTGTCCCTTATATATTTAATTCTGTATGCTTCGGTAACTTACTTTCATCTTCTATAATAATAGCAAAGGATACTGGCTTTTCGAGAGATTTTATTTTTTCTTTTGCTAAGTAAAGTGGCTTATCTGACGTAATCGTTAATGTTTGATTTGCATAACTAAATGTAATATTAGCAGAGTTTGATGCTTCATGTAAAAATACAGTAAGTGTATAAATAAAACTGAGCCAACGTAAAGTTTGTTTATCTGGTAATAAGTCTTTGTATTTTTCATAGAGTGCTTTATTTAGTAGTTCTTTCCCATGCATACGTAGTAATAATGATATGAGTAACATCTGTTTATGGGTAAAACCATAATTAAGCTCTTGCATGGCAATATAAAAGGCATGTTGATGTGCTTTATATATGGTTAAGGTTTTACCAATACTTGAAAGTTTAAGTGCCCAAAGTAATTCTTTACCATGTAGCTTTTTATCTTTGATATCAACTTGCAATACATTATAAAGTTTCAGTGCAAGTTGAAGTTTTATTTTACGCTTTTTCTCTATACGTATTAAAGGTTTAAATCTATCTAAAATGGAACGTATGCTTGGATTGGCCGAATGGGGGAAAGAAAAATTATCAGCTTTAAGAAGGTATTCTAAAAATACACCTTCTCTTACACCTACAGCAGAGGATATAACAGTCTTTGCACCAATATGTGAGAGTATTTCTGTAAAAATAAGTGAACCTTCTCTAATCGTATCGTAGCGGTTTTTCTTTAGTCCAAATTGTTTGAGATTTTTTGCACTAGAGCGTGGGATTGATTTCAGATAAGGTAAGTATATATTGACATCATAAGAGAATGCATGTAGTTTATCTAAAGGGTATTGTGAACGTTTCATAATACCTTTAGACAGCGTTCTCGCTGTGCCTCCTATACCTATAGCTAAATGGTGCATAAATTCTATAGGCAGTGCTTGCAATTCTTTTTGTATATACGCTTTTGCTTTGTGATTAATCGTAGCATTTTTTTCTGCTTTATCGAAGAAAAGTTCTTTAAGTCGGACTGTTCCTAAATTCAATGAATAGGTCATCACGATTCTTCCCTCTTTTATGAGAGCCATGTCAGAAGATCCACCTCCGATATCTATACTAATACCATCATTTATTGGGAGGAGATTGACTGCAGCCAGGGCACCATAGTTTGCTTCCTTGTTCCCGTCAATCACTTTGATAGTGAGTCCAAGTTCTTTTTTTATCCACTTTTTAAAGAGGTTAGCGTTGGGTGCATCACGTAAAGCAGAAGTAGCTACACAGATGGTTTTACTTGCTTGGTATTTTTCTATGGTATGGAGGAAAGATTTGAGGGTAAGATAGGCGCGTTCTATGCCGATGGGCTGAAGATAGCCATTTTTTTCATAGGCACCTTCTCCTATGCGAACTTTTGATTTTTGTTCACAGAGGAGATGAAAACCATACTGACTTGTTTTTTCAAAGATGACAAGTCTAGCTGAATTAGAACCGATATCGATGACAGCAGTTCGTTTTGCCATGAGATTAAGACTCAAGTTCTGCTTGAAGTTTATTATATTTAAACATAAGCTCTTCGACATTTTCTACATTGTCAGAGTCAGAGATAATACAATCAACAGGACAAACAGCAATACACTGAGGTTCATCAAAATGTCCAACACACTCCGTGCACATATCAGGGTCTATCAAATAGATTGGATCATTTTCTTCAATTGCTTCGTTTGGACACTCTTCTCTACATGCGTCACACGCGATACATTCGTTAGTTATTACTAATGCCATATTTGTTTACCCTTGCGCGAATTATCTACAACTCGCTAGTTATTTATACGAGTTATAACCCAAGATAGCTTATGCCTAAGTTAAAATGTTAAAAAATAAATTATTTCGTGATTTTTTGGTGACAGATGTGTGAGGGTATCCCCCTGAAAAGTGGAAAGGTACTATGTGATTTTCTTAGGGAAACAAAATCTATAACCTCTCCGTCTTACTGTTTCAATGGTAGAAATATCTAGGGGTTTATCCATTTTTTGACGGATTTGATTGATAGCCACTTCAATAACGTTCGGTGTCACAAGTTCAGGCTCTTCCCAAATAGCATCAAGTAGTTGTTCTTTTGAAACGATTTGGTCTTTATGCATAGCAAGATGCGTTAGTACTTCAAATGGTTTACCTTTAAGCTCTATCTCTTCACCTTTGTAAATAATTTTTTCTTCTTCTGGGTTGATGACAAGGTCTTCTATTTCAATAATATTGGAAGCCCCAAAACGTAATTTAGCTTCTATACGTACCAGTAAAATATCATAATCTAAAGGTTTACGGACAAAATCATCTGCACCTGATTTGAGTGCTTCTATTTCACTCTCTTTATGTGTATCTTCTGAAAGTACAATGACAGATGTTTTATGTGCTTCTTTTTTAATGTCTGCAATAAGTGAAATATTAATATCATTTGTTTGTTCCCAGCTCAAAAGAACAAGGTCATAATTTCTGATATCAAGATAGTATTTGGCATCACCAAGGTTCTCTGCAATGTCACATTGGTACTCTGCACCATGTAGTTTGTCTGAAAGTATTTTCCCCAGTTCTACGTCATTTTCAATGATTAGTACTCTCATCACTTGACCCCTATTTAAGATTTATTTAATATTATAGCATAAACTTAGGGGTTTCTGAAAGTTTTTTTAAACTAAAAATTCCAAGTGTCACTGAGTGCCACAGAACACTCAGTCAATATATCTGGTTTTGCTATTTTAATGCTAAGTGATTTGAGTTGTGGGTAGGTAGTATAGAGTATGGACTTTAATCCTAACAGGGCATCTTCAAGAAGTTTATAACGTTTTTCTTTGAGTTCATTTTGAATGAGCATAACCATGTCTGCGTAGTCAATAAAGTTTTTACTCGTATATGCATATGAAGCCTTCATATCTATGATGATACGTTGTGGTTTGTCTTGTTCAAAGTCGAGTAAACCTATGATGACATCAAAAGTTAAGGCTTCAATATGGATGGTCATGTTAAACAGCACCTTCTTCTTTGTTAAAAAGTCTTACGATATTTGGAATGTGCTTATATGTAATGATAAGGGCAATAATCCAAATGGGTGCATGCGAATTAATACCCGGAACTTCTGGGTACATGATATAAGAGGCTATGAGAAATGCCCCAAGACCTATGAGGGAGGAGAGAGAAGAAATCTTTAGTCCTTTAGCAGCACCTAACCAAATTACGATAGCAATGAGAGCAGGTATAGGCATCATGATAAGTAGTACACCAAATGCTGTAGCCACACCTTTACCCCCTTCAAAAAATAAAAATGCAGAAAAACAGTGCCCTACAACAGCGAGTACTGCTATAGTCCAAAGTACACCCTCTGGTGCGCCTAAGTACTTAGCTACGAGTATGACTAGTACGCCTTTAATACCATCTAAGAAAAGAGTGGCTGCACCTAGTTTTTTAGCCAGTTTTGGGTCTTGTTCTTTTACGACACGTAGTACATTGGTAGCACCGATATTACCCGAACCAGCTTCCTTGATGTCAACGCCTGCAAACTGTTTGGCAAGTAAGTATCCAAAAGGGATACCCGCAATGAGATAGGCTGCAAGATAGAGCAAGATGTTTTGATTTGTAAAGAAGTCCATAATAAGTCCACAATTTTTATTTATAGTGCAATTTTAGCCGAATTTAGCTAAAATAACTACAATTATACCCAAGGGATGTTAATGAGTATTGACTATAGAAAAGAAATAAATAGACTGAAGAAAGAACTAGATGTTACCGTGGTGGCACACTATTATCAACGTGATGAAGTTTTTGAGATGGCAGACATTACAGGAGATAGTCTTGAACTTGCTCGTAGATGTCAAGCAGATGGTAAAGAATGGGTCGTCTTTTGTGGTGTAGGATTTATGGGGCAGTCGGTTAAAGTAATAGACCCAAACAAGCGTGTGCTTATGCCTAAGATTGCTTGTTGTGCAATGGCGCGTATGATGGATGGTTCTTACTTTGAAGAGTCTGTACAGTATATGGTAGACAGAGGTATTGCCAAAGAAGACATCTTGCCTATTACTTACATTAACTCAGATGCTTCTGTGAAGGCAAAAGTAGGAGAGATGGGTGGCTATGTGTGTACGTCATCAAATGCTTTTAAAATCATAGAAAGAGGACTTGAGACTGGTAAAAAGATACTCTTTGTGCCAGACAGATGTCTAGGGCAAAATTTTGCTATACAAATGGGACTGAAGTCTTGTGTGATAGGTGTAGAAAAAGAGGGGAAAGAGTGTGATCCTAAAGCAGCAGATATCATCTGTTTTAATGGCTTCTGTTCGGTACACCAACTGTTCACCGTAGATGATATAGAGTTTTACCGTAATAAGTTTCCTGGTATCAAGATAGCAGTACACCCAGAGTGTGACCCTTCTGTGGTACTTGCAGCAGATTTCTCTGGTTCTACTTCACAGCTCATTAAGTATGTAAATGACTTAGACCCAGAGCAAAAGGTAGCCATAGGGACTGAGTATAACTTGGTAAACCGTATGAGAAAAGGCAATACCTATGTACTCTCTTCAACCAAGCCAGAGTGTCCTACGATGAATGAAACAACACTGGAAGACTTATATAATACACTGAAGTCTATAGAAGATGGTAAGCCTATCAATGAAATAGTGGTACAACCTGATATCATCAAATATGCCAATGAAGCACTAGAACGTATGTTGGCGATTAAATAATGTTAAAAGAGACATTTTTAAAGGCGCTAGTGGCTGAAGATGTGGGTAGGGGAGATTTGTTTTCTCGTATCAGTACAGCGAAATCGATACGTGCGTATATCATTGCTAAGAGTGATGGGGTCTTTGCAGGTCAAGAGTATGTAGAGACGTTTGCTAAGATGTATGACTTAAATTTAGAGTGGAAAGTTAATGATGCAGAGTCCTTTAAAAAAGGAGAAAAACTTTTGTTTATTTCAGGTAATTCTAAAACTATACTCTCACTAGAACGCTCTATTTTAGACATGGTACTTCATGCCTCTTCCATAGCTACTTTAACGGCGCAGTATGTAGATGCTATTAAAGATACAGGTGTTAAGTTACTTGATACGCGAAAAACAAGACCTTTACTTCGTGAGTTTGAAAAATACGCTGTACGTTGTGGTGGTGGAATAAACCACCGTATGGGGCTAGATGACTGTTTGATGCTAAAAGACACACACTTGCAAACCATAGATGATTTAGATAGCTTTATGCAAGAAGTTCGTCAAAAGATACCCTTCACATCTAAAGTAGAGATAGAATGTGAGAGTTTAGAGATGGTTAAGCTTGCCATGAGAGCAGGTTCAGACATCGTGATGTGTGACAACATGTCCATAGAACAAACCAAAGAAGTGGTAGCCTATAGAAATGAAAATTATCCTCATATCTTACTAGAAGCTTCTGGAAATGTGACGTTAGAGACCATAAAAGCCATAGCAACTACAGGAGTAGATGCCATAAGTTCAGGCTCAGTTATACACCAAGCAAACTGGATAGACCTGTCTATGAAGGTAGAAAGCTAATAGAGTGCTAACACTATGTTAGTATACTCTCAGCCCAAAATGAAAGGCAAGTATGCATAGTGATACACTCCCCCATGAGGAAGTAAAAGTAAAAATAGACAATGCAGAGTCTATCACCATACTTTCTCATCTAAATCCTGATGCAGATGCTTTGGGTACAGCATTGGGTATTTATGCTTTACTCACACAAGATAAAAGTAAAAGAGTTGAAATTGTTAATGCCTCAACGGCTTTACCTTTACATCTTGACTTTTTACCGTATTTCAAAAAGATTAAGCATCATATGGACTATAAAAATTCTGTGATTATCTCTTGTGATTGTGGGAGCATCGATAGACTAGGTTTTGACCTTTTTGGTAGAGATATTATTAATATTGACCATCATAAAAGCAATACAAACTATGGAAGCATTAATTGCGTTGTACCTGAGTATGCAGCTTCTTCTCAAGTGGCATTTGCATTACTTAGACCATTTTGTAATGTAGATGCTAAGACAGCAACATGTTTTTATACGGCACTGCTTTCTGATACAAGATATTTTACAACAAGCTCCGTAAATGAAGAGGTTTTTGCTGTGGCAAAAGAGTTAGTAAGTCTAGGGGCAAAACCTGATGAAATTGCTTCTCATTTTACACAACGAAGACCGCTAAGTTCGCTACGTATTTTAGAAAAAGCATTAGCTTCATTGGATTTAAAATATGA
>Ga0256844_10000333_pt1 | contig 18131 bp, 22 predicted proteins | sample MusselsmetaG_FD_189100 | JGI IMG/M metagenome (GOLD analysis project Ga0256844, IMG submission 189100) | Mussel associated microbial communities from hydrothermal vent at the East Pacific Rise, Pacific Ocean - Mussels | ecosystem: Host-associated > Mollusca > Shell > Unclassified ... | reverse complement strand
AGAAAGTAACGAAAACTATCTTCGTTTTAAAAATTCAAAGGCTATCTACATACATTAACAAATCTCTTTTTAACGCATCTTTTAAATGTTGAGGTGCAGAGACTATTTTAATAAGAGGTATCCATTTTTTGAGCAGAGGTAAAAGCTCCATATTGTTTGTAATTTTAAATCTTAAACGTAAGCCATCTTCTCTTCTTTCTATAATCTCTTGTGAACGAAGATGTTTTTTAACCATAAACTGTTTCATTACGCTGGGATCTACATCTACAACAACTTCATAAGATGCTTTTCCATAACTAGAAAAAAGAGATTGAAGATTATTTGTAAATTTTTCTACACAAATATCTCTCTTAAATTGATTCGAAAGAATTTTAAAATCTTTTATAAAATTAATACGTAAAAGATGATACTTTTTATCTAAACTATAGACAGCTATGTACCAATTGTGTTCAGCATAAACTATCTTATAGATTTGGCTCTTGTTATAGTATATTATTTTCTTTTTTCCTTCATAGCCAATAGATACATATCTATGTTGTTTAATGGCTCTTTTTATATCCTCTAAAAAAGGAGATTCTATCTGCTCAAAGGGGTTCTCTTGGATATGATAGAGTGGAGTTATCTCTTTTTTTAAATCTTTAATCAGTCGAGGCTCGTCTATCTCAAAAAGTTTTAAAGCATCACTGTGAAAAACAGCCAAAAATTCCAAAAGCTTTTTGGTCTCTTTTGCTTCTTTATTTACAATACTTTTGATAGAGGTTGGTATCTTTAATAACTTATGTACCCCACCCTTAGACTCAATAGTCTCTGGAAAAAACTCTCTCAATAAATCCAAATCATTTTGTATTGTTCTCTTGTTTGAACTACTATCTTCTCCAAAAACCTCTATCATCAAAGCTTGTGTACTATAGGATTTTTTGGCTAAAAGCTCCAATATATAAAGTACTCTATTTTGCCCATTCATTTTCACTATTTATCCTTTTTAGGAGTACAAATTTCTCTGTCCCACTCAATTAAAGAGTGATACTTTAATTTATAAGGTAGGCTAGGTAAACATTTTGACATAGAAAAATCTTTCCATTTAGAGTGAATATCTTTGCTACTTAGGCTTTTTAAATACTCTTCATGATTTTTAAAACTATCTATAATAGATTTAAGATAATTGTCATTATCATCTTTAATATTAGTGATAAGAAAGGATTCAACACAGAGAGTTCGAACCTCTTTATTATTAAATTTTTTATAAGAATTTTTTTTAATCCAACACTCAGAGTATCCATCTATCACTTCATCTCTAAGATAGGGTACCAGTTTAACACCATCAATATTTGACAGTATATTCAGAGGCTGTCCACCTGCTAAAATAATAGCATCAACCTTTTCATCTTTTAGATTTTGGACTGCTTCTTTGAAGTTTTTATAGGGTTTTGTTATAATCTCTTTATTGTTAAAAAGTTTTTTGTAAATTTTCTTTGCAGTAAGGGAAGTTCCAGATTTTTTACTTCCAAAGCTAATTATTTTATCTTCTAAGTCACTAAAAGAGCTAATCGTACTACTTTTTTTGACCAAGATGTGAATCTCTCCCGTAATAATAGGAAAGAGTATCCTAATTCTTTTTATAATATCCCTCTCTTTGGAATCTTCTTGAATCGCCTCTTTTAAAGAATTTTCTAAAACATCTCTTTGAGAAAAAGAAAATAGTCGCTCATCTTGTGGACTCTTATTCAAAGATTCTATATTTTCAATTGAACCTTGACTATTTTTGACCTCTGCCCCTTTAATAATGTAAGCCGAAATATTTTTAGAGAAAGTATCATAAGTTCCTTTTTCTAAACCACCCAAAATAGTTGTTTGAGGAGTATCTATTTTGAAAGTAAAAAAGATACTTATAATTAAAATTAGAAGAAAAGGAATAAAATATATTTTTTTAAATTTCTGCTCTTTCTCAAAATAATTTTTATCTGAATTCTCATCTTTTTTTAGAAAAAACTCTTTTAAATTTACCCCTCTATCATTGGCGATAAGATAGATAAATCCTAAAGAGGTATCAATAAATTCTTTGTGTTCTCTAGGTTTATATACCTGTCCATCATGTGCTATACTATTTCTAATTTCCTTAATATTATAGAGAGAGATTCTATCTATATAATTTCGAGATTCACGAATTTTATCAATAGATTTTTTAGCTGAATCTCTATTTTCAAATTTATTATAATAGAGTTTAATATTATTATTTAGCGTGTCATTATTATTGAGAATTTTTCTCAAAAGTGACTCTAAAATGAAAGAGAGTAGAAAAATAAAGACCAAAGAGTTTCTCTTTTTATCTGCTTTTTCTATTTTATCAATTATGTTTTGAACAGGTTGTTGACTGTCAACCATATCTTGTAGATTTTTTAAAAATTGTGACATATATTTTCCTCTTTAAATAGCTTTTTTACCTCATAGGCTTTACAATATTTCTAAGAACTTTAATATTCATAAAAAGTATAACTCTTTAAATATTTTTTTACAGTAAAAAATATAATTTAATATTTTTTACTTATTTTAATTATATTTGAGATTGGAAGTAAATATATTCATGAACTACTTCTGCTATAATTCCTCCATGAAAAAAACTTACGCATATACCCATAAACCCATCAATTTTAATTTTGCTCAAACCATTGAACGCTTCTTTGTTGAAGAGATTCCTCTTTTTGAATTTTCAGGAAAAGGTGCAAATCTTATTTTAAAAATCAAAAAATCTGATATGAGTACATTTAAACTTATTACTGTTATTGCAAAAGCTACCAGACTAGAACAGAGAGATATTGGCTATGCTGGGCTTAAAGATAAAAATGCAACCACTATTCAGTATATTTCGATACCAAAACAGTACGAAAGAGATGTTGTTAAGAACTTAACAACAGAAAAAATAGAAATTTTAGAGAAATTTTACAGTAAGTTTCCTATTAAAGTTGGACAACTTAAAGGGAATAACTTTTCTATTGTTTTACACAATGTAGATGTAGAGGCTAAAAAAGAGATTGAAAAAGTAGCTCAAGAGATGGTTGAAAAAGGGATACCAAACTACTATGGATACCAACGTTTTGGAGAAGATTCTAAGTCATATGAGCAAGGAAAAGAGATAGCCCATTCAGGAAAAAAATTAAAAGGAGCTAAAGAAAAACTTTTAGTATCAGCCTATCAAAGCTTTCTTTATAATTCATGGTTATCTGAACGTATTAGTATCTCCAAGACCATTGAGAAAAATTCAATAGAAGATGCTTCTAAGCTCTTAGATTATCCTTTAGAGTTGGTCGAAGTTTTAGCCAAACAACCTCAATTTTTTAAACTTTTTATTGGCGATGACATGCAAAATTATCCTTATGGAAAGAGTTATCCACTTCAAGATTTTAAACGGGCAACAAAAGACTTTATGGCACGTAAATCTAGCCCTACAGGTCTACTTGTGGGGTATAAAGTACCAAGAGCATTAGCCGATGCAAAACATTTAGAAGAGGCTTTTGATGATACAGAGCTTTATGCTCTAAAAGGTGACCGTCGTTATGCTTGGATTTTCCCTGAAAATTTAAATTTTCATTATCATAAAGAGCAACAATCATTGAGAATCAATTTTTATCTACCAAAAGGTGCTTATGCCACCACTTTCTTAGAAGAGATTGCCAAAACATCACTCAAACCAAAAGTCAGAAGATAGAAAATGAAAATTATAAAGATAGAGAGTCGAGTTTTAAAAACGCCTCTCAAAACCCCCTTTAAAACAGCACTAAGAACCGTTACTCATTTAGAAGATTTGGTTCTAATGGTTCATACTGATAATGGACTTATTGGCTATGGAGAAGGAGCTTCAACAGCTGTTATAACAGGTGAAACGCTCACCAGTATGCAGGGGGCTGTTGAACATATTAAACCTCTATTGCTTAACAGAGAAATAGAAGATTTTAATGCACTACTTTTAACCATAGAGAGAAGTATGGTACACAATACTACCATTAAATCTGCTCTTGAAATAGCACTGTATGATTTAAGGGCTCAAAGTTTAGAGCTTCCTCTTTATAAACTTCTTGGTGGCTCAAAAACAACCTTTAAAACAGATATTACTATCAGCTTAAATAGCATTGATGTGATGTTAGAAGATTGTAAAAAAGCCATTGAATTGGGGTATGATATTTTAAAAATTAAAGTGGGAGAGAGTTTAACCAAAGATTATGAACGCATTAAAACCATTGCCCAAACATTCCCCCATGTTACACTTCGTATCGATGCCAATCAAGCATGGAGTGCAAAAGAGTCTGTAACCCTACTCAACAAATTAGAGCATCAACAGATAGTCACCGAACTGATAGAACAACCTGTTAAAGCCAATGATTTTAGAGGAATGAAGTATATAAAAGAACGAACCATTACACCCCTTCTTGCTGATGAATCTGTCTTTTCAACCAAACAAGCCATTGAGCTTTTAGAGATGGATGCGTGTGATTTTATTAATATTAAATTGGCAAAGTGTGGAGGAATTTCTCACGCCTTAAAAATTGCAGACATTGCAGAACTCTACTCTGTTAAATGTATGATTGGCTGTATGTTGGAAGGTCCTATATCTGTTGGTTCAGCAGTACATGTTGCCTCTGCACGAGAAAACACCATTACCATGTTAGATTTAGATGGAGCAAGTCTTCTTCAATCCAATCCAATTGAAGGAGATACTTTCTTTAATGAAAGTGAAATAAAACTTCATAAAAATAGTTATGGATTGGGTATTAAAAAAGTAAATTTTAAGTAAAAACCTTCTATAATCCTTAAGATTTATTTAAAAAATATAATCAATTAAAATTTCTAAGGAAATAGATGAAAACAATACTTATGTTACTTGCTCTTGTAGGTACACAGTGTATGTCAGCCTCAATAGCACAATCAGATAAAATAAACAAACAGTTAGAGACTAATTTGTTAATTAAAAAAGATTTACTCATTGAAACCGAAATTCGTCCAAGCAGAGTTTCTCGCATGGGTCGAGAAGTTCCTAAAAATAGAGAAGTTCGTTCAGTTCGTATGACAGAAAAAGATGAAAAGATTCGTCTTATTCGTTGTGATAGAGAAGATAGAGCAGTAAAAAAAGTTCGTGAACTAACCATATCAAAACTTATAAAACAAGATTACTTTGCACATCTAATTAAATAACTTATTTTTCTGTAATGAAAGAAAAAGAGTTAAAAAACATGTTAAACTTCTAAAAAAATACTGCTATATTTTATAGCAGTAATAGAATGAGAAAATATGACCATTATCAATCCTACTTACATTTACATCAACAACTCCTTTAAAGAAAATCTAGCTGTAGCATTTTCAGATACTATAGAGGCAATAGATACACTTAAAAATCTTCAAATCCAATACCCCAATGCTAAAATTCATCATGGAGAAAAAAACTCTGTTCTCTACCCTGGATTTATAAATACACATGTTCACTTAGAATTTTCAGCCAATAAAACTACTTTAGAATATGGTTCCTTTATGCCATGGCTAGATTCTGTCATTGAAAACCGTGAAGAGCTTATTGGAAAATGTGATAACAACATTATGATAAAAGCATGTGAAGAGATGATGGCTTCAGGCATTACTACCTTTGGAGCTATCTCTAGCTTTGGAACAGAATTAGAAGTCTGTATGAAAAGTCCACAAAAAGTTATTTTTTTCAATGAACTTATTGGATCAAATGCAACAACAGCAGATATGTTGTATAACGATTTTTTAGAACGTCTTGATGCTTCTAAAAAATCTGGTCAAGGTATTATTCCTGCTATTGCTATTCACTCCCCTTATTCTGTCCATCCCATTGTTCTTAAACGAGCCATAGAGGTTGCTAAAAATGAAAATCTTCCTCTCTCTGCACACTTTTTAGAGTCACAAGCAGAGCGTGAATGGTTGGAAAATAACTCTGGAGAGTTTTTAACATTTTTTCAAAAATTTTTCTCAACCTCTTATGCAGTAACAAGCATTCCTGAATTTATGGAGAGTTTTGATTCTATTCCTACTCATTTTACCCATGCCGTTCAAGCCACCAAAGAGGAGATAGCCTATTTAGCAGAGAAAGGTCACTCCATTGCTCACTGTCCAAGATCCAACAGAATGCTGGGTTGTGGAAGACTTGCAATTGAAGAGTTGATTCAAAACAATATGCCGTTTAGCCTTGCTACTGATGGATTAAGTTCAAATAACTCTTTAAATATGTTTGATGAACTTCGTTCAGCACTCATGTTACACAGTGAAATTCCACTAGAAAAGTTAGCCTCTCTACTCATTGAGAGTATCACCTCTAAACCTGCTTCTATTTTTTCTTTAAATTCAGGTGAAATTACAATTGGAAAAGAGGCAGATTTTGCCATGATTACTCTTCCTGACACTCCCAAATCCTTAAAAAATATTGCATTGCAAACCATTTTACACACCAAGTCTGTTAATTTGCTCTATATCAATGGAGAAAAAATTTAAACCTATTCTTTATTTTATAATTTAATATTATAATTAATGATTAAATTAACTTATAAATAATTATAACTATTATCTCTATATCAAAATATGGTTCAGCTTATTTTGTAAATTTAATTTTTTTAATCTTTTTAATTAAATTTTTATTACTATTTAAGTTGTTATCGTTTAGACTAAGCCTATTGTTTATTAATGTAATTTGCGATTAATTACTTTTTTAAATATGGAAAACAATGATGGAGAGAAAATGAAGAAAATTTTGATGCTTTTACTAATTACCATGTCAGTAAATGCTACTCAACTCGGAGTAAATGAGAAACTAGGAGATATGGTTCCCTTAGATTTAACATTTATTAACGAAAAAGGAGAGAAAGTAACTTTAAAGAAGTTAATGGACGGAAAACCAACCATGATTTCTTTAAATTACTTTCGTTGTGCAGGTATCTGTACACCTCAATTAGAAGACATGGCAAAAATGCTTGGTCGTTTAGACTTGGCAGAAAACATTGATTACAAAGCTTTAACCATTAGTTTTGCAGTAGATGAGACTCCTGCTTTGGCTGCGGCAAAAAGAAAAACACACCTTGCTTCCATTCCACGACACTATGTTCAAGATGCTTGGCATTTTATATTAAGTGATAAAAATTCAACAGCTATTTTGGCAGATAAAGTTGGTTTCTCTTATGAAAAATCTGTCTCAAAAGCAGGTGTTGTTGACTACATTCATCCAGCAGTGCTTATTATGTTGTCGCCTGAGGGAAAAATCACGCGTTATCTTAATGGTATTGAGCAGTTACCTTTTGATGTAAAAATGGCGTTAATGGAAGCAGGAGAAGGAAAAATAGGACCAACCATAGCCAAAAACTTGCTCTACTGTTTTGCTTATGACCCTAAAGCTAAAACGTATATTTTCAAATGGGAAAAAATTGCAGCAACGGTAATGTTACTGATAATGTTAAGCTTCTTTATTTACCTTGTTAAAACAAGTAAAAGAGATGATAATCAACCACAAAACAAAGGAGACAATTAGATGAGTAAAAGTTATTTCGACGAAACCCACTGTGCCATTGGGCACCCTAAAAGTACATTCATGCAATGGATGCTTACTGTTGACCATAAAAGAATAGGTATCATGTATGCAGTAGTCATGTTCACATTCTTTTTTATAGCAGTTGCAACAGCATTTTTAATGCGTCTTGAACTCTTTGCACCTGGTGCACAGTTTATCGACGGAGATACATTTAACCAAGCGTTTACACTTCATGGTGTTATTATGATTTTCCTGTTTATTATTCCAGGAATTCCTGCTGTATTTGGAAACATTGTTATGCCACTTATGATTGGAGCAAAAGATGTATCTTTTCCAAGATTAAACTGGTTCACTTTCTGGCTCTATATTGTTGGTGCGATTATTGCAGTATCTTCACTCTTTACAGATGCTGGATTTGCTGATACAGGTTGGACTTTTTATGCTCCGTACTCGTTAAATACAGGAACAAACGTTATCTTTACATTGGTTGCAGCCTTTGTTTTAGGGATGGCTTCAATTCTTACGGGTCTTAACTTCTTGGTTACCATTCATAGACTTAGAGCGCCAGGTATGACATTCTTTAAAATGCCACTGTTTGTATGGGGTATCTATGCAACAGCATGGATTCAGCTTCTTGCAACACCAGTTGTTGGTATTACTCTTATCCTTGCTATTCTTGAAAAGTACTTCGGAATTGGTATTTTTGATCCATCAAAAGGTGGAGATCCAGTACTTTTTGAACACCTATTTTGGATTTATTCACACCCAGCTGTTTATCTTATGATTCTTCCAGCATTTGGTATTATGTCTGAAATTATTCCAGTATTCTCAAGAAGAGAAATCTTTGGATACAGAACCATTGCTCTCTCTTCGGCATCAATTGCAGGTATTGGTTACTTGGTATGGGGACACCACCTCTACACCTCAGGTATGGCAGATACAGCTAAAGTTATCTTCTCATTCTTAACCTTCTTTGTTGCGATTCCTACTGGTATTAAATTCTATGACTGGATTGCAACCATGTACAAAGGTAAGATTATTCTTTCAACTCCAATGTTATGGGCTTTAGGAACTATTATTACGTTTGCAATTGGTGGACTTACAGGTGTAACCATTGCCATGATTGGTGTTGATATTCACTTACAAGATACTTACTATACCGTTGCTCACTTTCACTATGCTATGCTTGGTGGTGTTGTATTTTTACTCTTTGCAGGTATGCATTACTGGTTTCCACTTGTATTTGGAAAAATGTACAGTGAGAAACACTCTAAAATTGCATTCTACTTGAACTTTATTGGATTTAACCTCTTATGGTTTCCAATGTTTATTGCAGGATACTATGGTATGCCAAGACGTTATTTCGACTACTTACCAGAGTTTCAAATTTACCACCAAGTTTCATTTTTTGGAGCAGTGATTTTCATTACTGGTCTTATCTATATGTTCGCTGTATTTATTCACGGAATTAGAAAAGGTAAACCATCTGGTACAAACCCTTGGAGAGCAACAACATTAGAGTGGCACATGCCATCATCTCCACCACCATTAGAGAACCATACAAAAGTTCCTTATGTAGACTTTAATCCGTATGAGTACCACCATGGAGAGCCAGTGGTTAAATTTGACTATGAAACTATGAAAAGGATAGACTAATGTCACATGAATATGTAGCAGAAATCGCAACAGATCGCGATGGGAAAGAACATGTAGTTCAAGGATGGCAAGATGATTTTTATGGTGGAAAACTAGGTTTTTGGCTATTTATGTTTACAGAAGTAATGATGTTTGGAGCAATGTTTTTGGTTCTTGCTTATTATAATACTTTACATCCTACGGATTTCATTAATGCATCTGCCAGTTTAAATCGATGGTTGGGTGGGACAAATACAGTTATATTACTTGTTTCTGCATTAACAATGGGTCTTGGTCTTCTTAAAATGAGATCAGGAGATATTAAAGGTGCTAAACTAATGATTTGGGCGACCATAATCTTAGCACTTCTATTCTTAGGGATTAAAGCCATTGAGTGGACAGCAGAGTACAATCATGGTGTATTTTTAGGTCTTGATGCCCTTCAAAGTGGAAATGAACACTCTAAACCATTTGGAGAAATTTTATTCTTTGGAATGTACTTTACAATGACAGGATTACATGGATTCCATATTATTATTGGAATTGGTCTTATGCTTTGGTTAATGAAAAGAATCAATACAGGGAAGGTAAGCCCTGAGCATCATATTTTACACTGGAACATTGCACTTTACTGGGACATCGTACACTTAATTTGGGTATTTGTTTTCCCATATTTTTACATGATCGGTGCAGCAGCAACCGTAACAGGAGGACATGGTGGACACTAATATTAACTATGAAATAGAAAAAAAGAAGTATTACAAAGTTTTACTAGGATTGTTGCTATTAACAGCCATAACATTTGGGTTACCAACACTCTTTGAAGCAGGAGCAAATCTCCCTGCACAAATGTTTGTAGCAGTACTTAAAGCATGGCTAATTTTAATGTATTACATGCACCTAAAGGGCGATAAACTCATTGGACTGATGGGAATATTCTCATTGGCACTTGTTTTGGTTTTCTTTGTTATTGTTATTGGCTTCGATGTTGCCAATTTCCAATTTTTTGCTGAGAGTCATATCACATCAGCAACACCTACAGCACATTAAGGAAGCGACATGGATGTAAATAATACCCTAAGTGGTTTCAACACAATGGCAGCAACATTCGCTACCGATTTTGACCAAGCATTTTGGATAAACTTTTGGATTTCAATGGTATTGGGTCTTTCAGTTATTATTCCAATGATTTATTTTGCTTGGAAATATAGAGAGAGTAATGTTAAAGATGAAGATATTGAAAACTATACCCACAACACAGCATTAGAGATTGCATGGACACTAATTCCAACAGCAATGTTAATGGTACTTTTTTACTATGGATACACTTCAATGCAATCATTACGAACCATGCCTGAAGAGAGTCAAAGTATTGTAATAGACCTTGAAGGAAAAAAATGGTCGTGGAAACACACTTACCCTGCAAATAAAAATGGTTTTGTTCATAAAAATGCAGAGCTTTATGTTCCTATAGGAAAAAATGTTATATTGAAAATGCATGCACCACTCAATGATGTAATTCACTCTTACTATGTTCCTGCTTTCCGTATGAAAGAAGATGTGATTCCAGGAAGAGTAACAAAACAGTGGTTTAACTCTACTGTACTTGGTACTTACGATGTAGAGTGTGCTGAGTATTGTGGTACACGTCACTCATACATGTACTCTAAAATTCATGTTATTCCTAAAGCTGAGTATGATGCATGGTTTGAAAGTGATTCTAAAGTAGGACCTGGAGAAAAAGAGGTTGCAATGTCTAAAGGACAAGAGCTTTACGAAGCAAATGGTTGTAATGGATGTCACTCAATTGATACCGATTCAACACTGGTTGGACCATCACTTAAAGGTTTAAAATATGATGCTACCTATCTTAAAGATGCAATTGTTACTCCAAATAAAGATGTACCTGAAGGATTTAGCCCTGGCGTAATGCCACCATTTGCACTTCCTGATGCAGATGTAGCTGAACTTATTAAGTATATTCAGTCAGCTAAATAATGATAAAAGACTTTTTTATAGTAACGAAATTCGTTCTCTCTTTTGCAGTTAGTCTCTCTGCACTCTTTGCCTATATTATGGCAAAGGGAGAGGTCGGAGTAGACATGTTACTTGCCACTCTGGCAGTACTCTTAGTTGCACTAGGAGTTTCAACCCTCAACCAAGTTCAAGAATACAAAGAAGACTCTCAAATGGAGCGAACCAAACATCGCCCTATTGCTGCAGGAAGAATGTCTCCACGCACAGGGATTATAATTGCAGGAGTCCTTATACTTCTCTCTTTTACCCTTATATACTCCCTTTTAGGACTCATTGGTGTAAACCTTTTCATGTTTGCATTTATTTGGTATAACGCTGTGTATACCCCTTTAAAAAAGAGAAGTGCTTTGGCTGTTGTTCCAGGAGCAATTTTAGGTGTCATTCCACCAGCCATTGGATGGCTTGTTGCAGGACATCAGTTAATGGAACTAGAGTTCATTGCTATTGCTCTGTTCTACTTCATTTGGCAAGTGCCTCACTTTTGGCTACTGGTCATGCTTTTTTATGGAGATTATAAAAATGGTGGGTATCCAACTGCCATGCGTCTTTTTGGACAAGCAAGTCTCCAACGACTCACTTTTGTTTGGCTTATTTTCACCATACAAGCAGGGGTATTTATGGTTTCAATCTTTGAAGTTTATTCAAACATAACCATTGGACTTACTATTGTTGTAGGTATTTTGGCATTCTTATCTTCTTTGGAACTCTTGAAAAAAGATTTTGAACTGAAAAATGCCCGTTCAGTTTTTTGGAAAATCAACGCATCCTTTTTAGGAACTATTATTCTTTTGAGTATTGATGAATACATTAAACACCACATATAAAAACTGTAAGGAGACAACATGAGAGAAGAAACCTATGAACTTAAAACCATACTTGACACCGTTTCTAAATATAAAAATCAACAAGTGAGCAAACGGTTAATTTATGACCAAGCCCCCATAAAAGGGATTCCAGCGAAATGGATTATCGCTTTTTTCATCTCTCTCCCCTTTATAGAGTATGCAGGAATTTTTAACCCGTGGATGTTCAATTTATTGGGAATTGCTCAAGCTATTATTTTCTTTATTGTTTTTTTATCAATGGTTATGATATTTATTGTTGCGATAACATTTATCAACAACAATAAAGTTGTCCGACAGATTACACCATCTTGGGAGAAGTACTTCCCAGACATTGACTTAAAAATGATTTTATCTTCAGGTGTTACACCCTATAAAGATTTTTTTTCACACTATGGTGAAGCAGTTCATCAAAATTTAAAAGAAGAAAGCCTTTATCTTTTTTTAGAAAAATCATTTGAACAGATGAAAAATGAGAATAGTGATCTACTAGAAGCCATGAATCGAAAATAAAGCCCTAGTTCTAGGCAACTAGGAGTTGCTTAGTCCTAATTAACTTCTATTTTCAACAACAATAAAAAATATTTTAGGTTATAAAAATATCACTTTTATATCTTAACTTCTCACTTACTTATCAAAAAAACTTCTTCATTAATCTTTTAAGTATTGTATAATAGAAATATATTATAATTATTACTGAATGCAATAATGTTGTAATATTTATATAACATATATATTAGAGTATTAGCGCATAAATTTTTTATAAGGGGGTTATGTATGCAATCAAATGCAGCATTGGAATACGACTATACAATCGCAAAACTGTTTACATATACAACAATTTTGTTTGGCTTTTTAGGTATGTTGGTAGGAACGCTTTTAGCAGCACAACTAGCATTTCCTGAATTAAACTACTTAATCGGAGAGTACGGTACATTCTCACGACTTAGACCAATTCATACCAATACAGTGGTATTTGGATTTACAGTTTCAGGTATTTTTGCAACATGGTACTATCTAGGACAAAGAGTTCTTAAAGTATCAATGGCAGAATCAAAATTCTTAATGGTTGTTGGAAAAATTCACTTCTGGCTCTACTTGGTAGGAGCACTTGCTGCAACTATCTCTATTCTTTTAGGATATTCTCAATCTAAAGAGTATGCACATTACGAATGGCCTTTTGATATTGTTATTGTTATTGTTTGGGTACTTTGGGGTGTTTCAATGATGGGACTTATTGGAATTAGAAGAGAAAAAGCTCTCTATACTTCAGTATGGTACTATCTAGCATGTTTCCTTGGTATAGCCATGCTTTACATCTTTAACAACATGGCAGTTCCAACGTACTTTGCAACTGATGGTCTAGGAAGTATTTTACATTCAGTATCTATGTATGCTGGTACAAATGATGCACTTGTACAGTGGTGGTATGGGCATAATGCTGTTGCATTTGCATTTACTGTTCCAATTGTTGGTATGAGTTACTACTTTTTACCAAAAGAGTCTGGTCAAGCAATTTACTCATATAAATTATCACTTATCTCATTTTGGGGTTTAATGTTCGTTTACCTTTGGGCTGGTTCACACCACCTTCTCTATTCGACTGTTCCAGATTGGATGCAAACAATGGGTTCTGCTTTCTCAATCGTTCTAATTTTACCATCATGGGGTTCAGCTATTAACATGCTTCTTACTCTTAAAGGGGAATGGAATCAATTGGCAGACAGTCCACTTATTAAATTTATGGTAATTGCATCAACATTCTACATGTTGTCAACAATTGAAGGTCCTATTCAAGCAATTAAATCAGTAAACTCTATTGCTCACTTTACAGACTGGATTCCTGGACACGTTCATGATGGTGTACTTGGTTGGGTTGCATTTATGATTATGGCTTCTATCTTCCACATGGCTCCACGTATGTTTAAAAGAGAACTTTACTCAAGAAAACTTGTTGGTATCCAATTCTGGTTACAAACAGTAGCTGTTGTACTTTACTTCACATCTATGTGGGTTGCAGGTATTACACAAGGTATGATGTGGAGAGCTGTTGATGAGTATGGTAACTTAATGTATAGCTTTATTGATACAGTAACTGTGTTACACCCATACTATGCAATTAGAGCACTTTCAGGTGTGATGTACCTTACAGGATTTATTCTGTTTGCTTATAACATCATTAAAACAATGACTGCGGGTAGAGAGCTTAGCGAAGAGCCACAGTTCAAAACACCTATGGCATAAGGAGGTAGATATTATGTTTTTTCATTGGTTAGAAAAAAACCCATTCTTTTTCGCTTCAGGGATATCTATTGTTATCTCTTTTGCGGGTCTTATCGAAATTGTTCCAAACTTTGCACAAGCTTCACGTCCATTAGTGGACATGAAGCCTCGTACAGTTCTTGAACTTGCAGGTAAAAATGTTTATAAAAAAGACAACTGTATTGCTTGTCACTCACAGTTAATTCGTCCATTTAAATCTGAAACTGATCGTTATGGAGCTTACTCTCTTTCTGGAGAATACGCTTATGACAGACCATTCCTTTGGGGTTCAAAAAGAACAGGTCCAGACTTACACCGTGTAGGAAACTACCGTACAACAGATTGGCATGAAAATCACATGTTAAACCCACCTGCAATTGTACAAGGTTCAATTATGCCAGCATACGGTCATATGTTTGACAACACTGCTGATATTGAAACTGCTTACGCTGAAGCTGTAACTGTTAAAAACATGTTCCATACACCATATGGACCAGAGTTTAAAACAACAAGAGCAGCATGGGATGCACACAGACCAAAAGTTCTTGAAGATGCAAAGAAAATTGCAGCTGATATGAAAGATCCAAGAGTTAAAGAAGCAATTGCAAAAGGCGAAGTTCCTGAGATTGTTGCATTGATTGCATATCTTAACTCTTTAAAATAAGGAAAATAAAATGGACATTAGAGATATTCAAGGCTATGCCTCATTCTTTATGACCATTTCCTTGGTTATAGTTCTGTATTGGTATATATTTCACCTCTACAGATCAGAAAAAAAAGGTGAGCGTGATTACGAAAAATATGGAAACATTGCACTTGATGATTCCATCACAAGTACACCCATAGAGAGTAAAAAAGCTTCAGAGAGAGAATACAACAATAAGGAGGAAAGTAAATGAATGGATTAATGATAAAATCATTAGCATTTTCAGCACTATTAATTATAGCAACCATTGCAGTTGTTATGAGTTTAGACATTGATATTTTTGCAGATTCAGTAAATGCAATTACAATGGCAGGGGCAATTGCTATTGCTGTTCTAACATCGGCAATTTCAGTAAAATATCTAAACCAAATGAAAAATGACACAGCAACAGGGGAACTTGTTGACGATACATGGGATGGAATTGGAGAATACACCAATGAATTACCTTCAGGATGGGCTTACTCATTTTTAGGAACATTTATCTGGTCTATGTGGTATGGTTTCTTTGGATACCCAATTAATGCTTTTAGTCAAATTGGTCAATACAATGAAGAAGTTTTAGCCTACAATAAAAAATTTGAATCTCAACATCAAAATGCAGATCACGAGACACTTAAACAGATGGGTAAATCTATCTTTTTTGTACAGTGTGCACCTTGTCATGGAAATGAAGGAGATGGTCTTTCTGGTAAAGCTCAAGATTTTGCAGCAAGAATGTCAAAAGAGCAAGTTTTAGATGTAATTAATAATGGTTCTAATAAACTTGGTTACCCAATGGGTATGATGCCTCCAGGTATGGCAAGTGGTGCTGATGCTGAAGCAATTGCTACTTACGTTGCTGGTGGAATGAAGGGTGAAGCACCTGCTGCTTATGCTGCATGTACATCTTGTCATGGTGCAGATAGCAAAGGTAATGGTGGAATGGCTCCAAACCTTACTGCGTATGACGAAACTTTAATGCACCATGTATTACAAAATGGTAAAAAAGGTATTCTTGGTACAATGCCAGCATTTAAAAGTATGATTACACCTATTCAAGAAAAAGCATTGTCTGCATATCTTCAGACTTTAAAAGATTAAGGAGTTAATATGGCAGAAAATAAAAAAAGAAGCATGTTTGGACTTCATGGACTAACAGGAGTTGCTATCTCAATCGTAGGATTGTTAAGTATTCTTGTGTTCTTACAACTTATGGGTATCGTTGTACAACGTAAAAGTGCAGTGAATCCTTATGATCCCACAGCGATTAGAGATGTAAACAATCTTAAAATGATCTCTGTAGACAACAAACAGTTTGCATTTAATGATGCAAAAAATGAGGAGAAATAATGATTAAGTATATGGATAAAGTAATTATTGCGTGTATGCTTTTTGCTGCTGCTGCGGCAACATATCTAGCACTTTCAGAACACCTTCTTTACGTAGGTTAAAATATGTTTAAACTGCAAATAAGGGTCATTTTAATGACCCTATTTGTTCCAATTCTTCTGAGTGCTTTTCAGCATGTTCTAACAGATGAAATCTTAAAACCTGAAGCTTCCAAACTCATTGATAAAATGGGTAAGGAACTTTTAGAAAAAACAGGTATTAATGGTTATGTACTTCCCACAAATGAACATTTTCCTATCGGTTTCAATTTGGTTGAATACAGTAAGAAGTACGAACAAAACATGACAAAACCTTATGTACTCTTTATCTTCGCACCTCATGCAAAAATTACACAACATAGTGATGTTACGGGTAGAGTAGGAATTATTCCTTCATCTAACGAAATTCGTAAGCTTTATAATTATGATGATGTAAGAGATGCAGGACTCGATATTATTAGTGTAAAAGATTCTAATACAAAAGAAGACAAACATAATGTTGGTGTGGTTCAAGCTTTTTCAGAGTTGGCAGATAATATTGCTGATGCTAAAGATGTAGAGCTAACAACTACTATTCCAAATGATACCCTTTACATTATGTTGGTTATTAAAATTCTTGTATATAGTGGTTCATTGGTACTGCTTTGGATTTTCTTTATTAGACCAAAACTACAAAGGAGCAAGGAGTGAGTGATAAATTAAAAGGACGATTATGGGCTTCATTCATAATTGGAATCTTAGGATTTGGTCTATACATGATTGTTTGGACTGTTAAATCTGCCTCTTCTGTGCCTGTACATGAGTCCAACAACTACATGTTAAAGTATCAAATGGCAGACATCAACATGAATGAGCTTCTAGCGGCTAAGAAACTGTTTGATGATGCCTATACCATTGAGCTTAAAAATGTAGAAATCATAGAACTCTCTGATGAAAATAAAAACAGTAACAGCAAATATAAACAACCAAATCCAATCAAACTGATACAAGGTAAGAATAGTTTTTCTTATTTAATTAAAAGAAAAGATGGAACGGTTGTAAATGATGCCAATGTAACTTTTTTATTAACACGACCACACACAAGAAACGATGATAAAATTGAAACAAGTGTACCTTTTGTTAATGGAAGTTATCAAACAACCCCAATAGAACTTAAAGATGCAGGACGATACACGTTACAACTCCGTGCCTATGTTAATGACTCTATCGGATACACAGAGGCTTCTGCTTATTTAGAGCCTTAGAATTAGAGAGACTTTGTTCTCTCTTCCTCTTTCTGCTTTGCTTTCTTAGCTTTCATCTCTTTTTGTTTGTTCTCTTTCTCTACAGCTGCACGTAAATCATCAGGTGAATCAAACAACATGCCATCCATCATCTTCTTTGTATCATCAAAATCTCCACTCTTCGCACTCCATACAAACAGTAACAAAAGTGTAAAGCTAATAAATAGCCCTACTGTTAACTCCAATTGTAAAACATCATCCATTCTAAATCTCCTTTTTTAATTTTATTCTAGCCGAATTTCCCACAACTAAAAGTGAACTCAAACTCATTGAAAGGGCTGCAACCAATGGTATAACATACCCTGCCATCGCTATAGGAATGGTTAAAATATTATAAACCAACGATAAAAGAAGATTTTGTTTAATAAAACGATACGTTCGTTTTGAAATAACAAAACTATCTTTAATTCCTTTAAGTGAATCGTTTAAAATAACCACGTCAGACATCGCCAATGCAACGTCTGCTCCACTTCCCAT
>Ga0256844_10000332_pt1 | contig 18138 bp, 3 predicted proteins | sample MusselsmetaG_FD_189100 | JGI IMG/M metagenome (GOLD analysis project Ga0256844, IMG submission 189100) | Mussel associated microbial communities from hydrothermal vent at the East Pacific Rise, Pacific Ocean - Mussels | ecosystem: Host-associated > Mollusca > Shell > Unclassified ... | reverse complement strand
GTTTTTAACCCACCAATTTAACAGCGTGGGTTAAAAACCCACCCTACGATAATCACATTGTATCTAAATACAATTTAACAATCTTTTCATCCACCTTGGAAATAGCCAGTTTGCGTATTTCTTGTGTGGTGAAATAATCTACCTGTTCTTTGTCTATCTCAAAATATATATACACTTTACATATGAGTTTAAAGTGCGTATAGGCATGGGTGACTTCGCCTATATACTCCGAAGCACATAGCGGTACTTCGGTAGCAGGAAAGCCCCATAGTCCATGTAAAAATTTGCCAGACCGTTGTGAGAGAGAAAGTTTCTTATTGTACACCGATACCATGATGATTTGTTCACGGGTAGGTACGATACGTTTTTTCTTTGTGGGGTAGAGTGTGGGGTCATCTTGACCTTGACAAATGTCACAGAGAGGACAGACTTCACAAGAGGGGTTTTTGGGTGTGCAAAGTGTTGCCCCTATGTCCATCATGGCTTGGTTGTAGTCAAAAGGATTTTCTTTGTCTACTAGGTCATAAGCAATGTCCCAAAGTTCTTTATCTGTAGGTATTTTGAGCTTATGAAGACGACAAAGTATACGCTTCACGTTGGCTTCCATGATAGGTACAGGTTTTTTAAAAGCAAAGGAAGCTACTGCATGGGCAGTATTTTTGCCTATGCCAGGAAGTTCAATAAGCGCATCTATATTTGAGGGTAATGTAGGGGCAACGCCCTGTGCTTGCCCTTGAGTCAATAATTGTGCCGTTTTATGCAAATTCTTCGCCCGATTATAATACCCAAGTCCCTCCCACATTTTAAGTACATCATCAAGTGGCGCATTACCTAAAGCATGGAGCGTAGGAAATTTTTTTAAAAAAGGAAAATAGTAACGCTCAAGTACAGTTTTAACCTGTGTTTGTTGAAGCATCACTTCACTTAAGTAGATGTGATAAGGGTCAGTAGTGGTACGCCATGGAAGGTCATGCCTTCCGTGGGTTTGATACCAGTTTTGGATGTTTTGGTGGGTTTGTCTATACATGTTTGAGAGTATAGCTTAAGTAAATTTATAGTTTACCACCATCAGTAGCTCTTCTAGTTTTGAAACATCACCTGAAATTTCAAATGTTTCATCCAAACCTATAGTGCTAATTTCACCTTTGTTTAATACGCTGAGGTCATCATCTTTTAATGTGATTTCATTTGATTTTATTGTTAGTTTATAGTCTGTAGGGGTATCTTCTAGTTTTGCAATAAATATCACTTTTTCTATAGATGCACCCAATGATTGTACAAAATAGGGTAATCTTGACTTGTCTATGTTTACATTTACTTTACCATCGGTTTTCAGTAGGTGCCATGCTGTGCTCATGTCATGTCGCATATTTATGGCGACATGAAGACCTTCTTCTGATAAATCTTGTTTGATTGCTGCTAGTCTAGTATTTAGATTAGTCTCTGCAACACTTTTTAGGGGACTGCCTCCTTCTCTTGCTGTATATTTGACATGGAGGATGACATCTGAGATAGTGTCATAATCAAACTGTCTTACTTCTGTAGGAAGTTCAAGTCTCCAGCTACTTATGGCACCTGTGCCTTCAAAAGGTAAGTACCGCTCATCTCTAAAGTTTAGCTCAAAGACACCAGAGTCATTTTGTGAGCTACTTGTTGCTATGGACTGGATGGCTCCTATGTTCTTTGTAAAACGTGAATCATCATCTACTTCCATATAGCCATTATTTGTGTTTGTATCGTTTCTATACTTGTTACTTACGAGTGAAAGTTTTGCACTGACAGAGGTATATGGTCCTGTAATGCAGGGTATACTGATACTCACCGATTTGATGCGTCTAAAGTACTGTCCTGCATGATCCATGTCATACAGTGCTTCAGGGATGTCAAAGTCACATACCCCTGTGGTACGAAGTTTTACTAAGGCTAAAGGGTCAAGCATAGAGAGTGAGATGTGTTTGCTAAGCTCATACTCACGTTGATTATTATTGAGGAAAGCGTTTTCCAGTTGTCGTAGTGCAAGTTGAAGTTTTTCACCTGAGATTAAACCTTGTTTTGCGTTATCCCAATAGCCGTATTGGATAAAGCTACTGGTTTCTATGCCCAGTTCTCGTTGGTAAGATTTTTCTGCTTTTTTTGCCATCTCATAAGCAAGGTTATAACTTTGTTTGTAAACAGAAGAGATTTTCTCTTTCATCCATTGGTATAGTTCTTGATTGGAAAACTTAGTTCTCAAGAAGTCTTCCGTTTGTTGGGCATTTATTATTTGTTGCTTGTGGTTTTTTAGTTCTTGTTTTGCGATTTGTATTTGGATGTCTGCTGAGGTGATTTGTTTATCTAAGCTTATTATTTCTCTTATTGCATTATTAGCTTGGAAAGCTCTATCATCTTCTCTAAGTAGATATCCTCCTATTCTAGAAGCTAATATAGCCCCTGTAGAATAATAATCAGCAAATCCTCTTGCGGCTCGTGCTCCTGCTGAAACACCATTAGCCCAATTAAAACCACCACTTTCTGTACCCGCACCCATTCCTAAAGGAGCACCAAATACTTTAAAGGTAGGTATTGCATTCAATGTGGCGGCAAGCGTTTCAGCAGAATTAACACCAATATTTATGTGCTTAACACGATTGTTTAACTTCAGTTCTTCTTTTTCTCTTGCTATTAATGTTGCTCCCTTTTCTTGACTACCTGTTAATTCTTCAGTTAATCCTGTGTCAATTTTGTCAATTTTCGTATCTTTAGGTAGGTCACTATGGGCTGATAATGTTGCCTCCAGATCTGGTGCATCAGGTACCGTTACATTATTTCCTAAAAATTTTGTATAATGTTCAAGACGTGATTTGGCTGTATCCCGCGATGTAAGCAAGTTTTCTTTATTCGTTCTTGCCGACAACACCTGTCGTTCACGAATTGCTGTCACTTGTTCAAGTAAACCAATTTCCTGAGAAGCACGTAAACGTCCTAACTCTTCAGCATCCTTTTTCTCTATAGCTGAAAGTATTGAAGAACCAAGGGCTTTAACATCATTACAAAATTCATTAGCTTTTTGTACTAAGTAGGTAAAACGATAAAGTGGTGGAGGGCTACTTAAGTCAGCTAAAATACTCCCCAGGCTCAATCCTTGCGATCTGGCTTTAATCAGATCCTCTGGATTAAATACAGGAGCAAAAAGAGCCAAATTACGCTCCACACCATCAATGTCTTGACAATGACGAATTTTAAATAAACGATCCGCTACTGTATCCCAATACTCCAGCAATTTAGCGTTAGCAGGTATACAAAAATACAAGGCTTCTCCCATGCCCAATATATTTGTTGAAGTAGAGAGGTCTGTATTGTTAACCCCTCCCGAATAAGGAAAAAGGTTCTCTAACTCTACCAAAGCATTACCAAAGTCATCCAACTTATTTTTTAGATTTGCATAGGTTTCTGTTTTTATCTTTCCTCTCTTTGGGACTTTTTCAGGTCTTTTTCCAAGCACATGGCTTGCAATCACATAAAGCTGTATCGCCTCATAGACACTTTCACGGGTAAATTGTCTAAACAAAGAGTCACCCCATGCCATAAGGTTTTCTATGTATTTAATCACCACATGTTTCATGTAGGTTACAGGGCGATTACTTGCGACCAAATGAGGGTCAAACGGATTTTTACGCCATTCATCTATCTCCTTATTGCCTGTGTTTTCAGGGTCGTTAGACTGTAGTTTTCTAAACCACTGTCCTAGTGACTCAATCTTTGCAGACTCAGCTTTAAAGGGTTTTACCTTCCAGTAACGAGCCGTATCATCTTCACTAAGTGCTTTTTCATTTGTTGTAGGATCAAAAATATAATGAAACCATTGCATGGCTTCTTTATATTTACCGTTTTTGCTTAGTCTAGTGGCTATATATAACGGGGCATGGAAAAATAACTCCCAGTTGTATTGGCTGTTGGCATCATGTTTATCAAAACAAATAGTCTCTTCATATCCGGTACATGTATCAGAAGAGGATGTCTCATGAACAAAGCCGTATCTAAAATTAGGTTCATAGCTCTCAAAGGCTGCTCCATCATCTGATTGAATACTCGTATTGCTGGACATTAAACCAGAAAGACCAATTGAATCAAGATTAGTAACAAGCTGGCTTGTAAAAGGATGGTGAAAAACATGAAATGCTAATTCTTTACTCGTATGAGATCTAAGCCTTTTTTGGCTATCTACTGGACTAAACGGAATTGACGTAGTACTTGTATTTGCCACACTCAAATCCAGTACATCTGCATGAGGGTTCATGTGCTGGCGAGAAGAGGTATTTATTGCTAATAGCTTGTTCCCTAGTGGTGCTAGATAATCTGGTTTTTTAAGTCTATCAATAATAGTAACCATCTTGGATTTTGCGAAATAGTTTTTAGTCTTATTCGCAATAAAAAACTGATTATTTAATATCATATTTCCTGAATAATACCGATCACCAGTTAATTTCCAGCTACCACTATTATTCGTTTTAAAATAGCCTTCATCCTGTATAAGTAACTTTAGTGGTTTCATACTAGACATATAAAAGTTGCTATATTGACTCGAGCGCTTTGTCGAACCAGAAGTTTTAAGCATCATTGCCTTTGCCTTTATATTTTTGGAACAATAAGAACGACGAATGATAATAGGTGATTGAATATCTATAATCTCAAACCATGGGAATCTATTTTCTTCATAATTCACAGTGATAGATAAAATATTAGATTCCTTACTAATCTTTGGTGTAAAACGAAAATGCTGTAAATTAGTAAAATCTCCATCTTCATGACATGTTGGTAGCTCTCGAAAACCTCCTGTATAATGATATTTCGTGTCAGAGTATTCTTTTGACACCTGCTTCGCATTCCAAGCTCCATCTACATATTCACTCCACGCTAAACGAATTTCCCAGTATTTTTTAGGACTCAAATCATCAACAGTATATGGGTCAGGATCATTTCCACCTCCACCTATCTCAGACACTGTTTTACCTCCTAAATCAGCTGGTTTTACTTTTTCCATAAACTCAGGCCAAAACAAAAACAATCGTCCCTTCCATACAACGGGTATTAGGTGTACTCCACTGTCTGCCCCATCTTCTACATTACGGATATCCACAGCAACTTTTTCCCAAGTACTCCATTTCTCATATTCGTTCCAGCGACGATAGTAATATTTATAAGGTAGGTTATGCGTACGTCCAAATACATGCAAAAATTTCATTCTGCCATCTTCATATCTTTCCTCATGCATTCCACAAACATCCAGATTGGAAACCTCATCCATACTCATCAGATAGTTACGTAAGCCTTGTTCAACACTACGCTGGGTAATGTCATTTTGGAGTAGATGTGATTCCAAATCTTTAAAAAATTCACTACGGTCAGTACGCCATTCAGGCTCTAACCAGTTTTCAGGATGGAGAAATACCTTGCGATTGGCTTCCCATATCCGATAGTTTTTCATCCACTCCCATTGTGCGGTATCGATGCTCTCTACTGGGATAGGGTCTTCTAGGTTTAACAAGATGCGATTGACAAACAACTGAATGGTGGCATTTGCCTGTACGATACGTGAGGTATCCATACACGCTCCCATTTGCACATCAATGAGTAAGTGTTCAAATAAACCATCAGCATCTTTAACGCCAGCATCCTTAATAGTATCTTGTACCAATACATAACTGATTAAAGCCTGTTTCTGTTGTTCTCTGATTTTGTCGCTTAACCCACCTGCAACTTCTAGCCACTCTGTGTTACTATATTTTGCTTTAACTGCATTTTTGAGTGTTTGGGCGGAGGTGTGTAGGTTGGCAAAGTCTGTGCTTACAGCCCCCAATTCCATACTGGTTTCAGCAGAAAGCCCTGTTTTTGTAACAATATTTATTACATTCAATATTTTCCAAAAATTAATTTCATTTTTGAAGTTATTAAAATCATCTAACGTAAGTAAAGGTAGCTTGGGTAATAATTTGAAGTAATCTTCGGTTAGGTAGACCACGTTTTTTTTATCCCATCCTGTTGCTTGAAAAATAAGCTTTAGCATCTTCTCTTTTTGTTCTTCTATTGTTATCGTAAGGTCTGGGTTATTGGCCAATGTAAAAACATCTGTGAGCAAAGCTTGTCCTTGTGGAACAGCATTTCTTAATGCAACATAATCACGTATTCGTTTCCAATTCTCTGCAGTAAGAGCAGAAAAATCAATACCACCAAAATCACTTGAAAAATCAATAAAATGTTTGACTTCTGTTTCACTTAATTTAAAGCCAGAAATAAACAGTGCCGCACGGTGTAATATAGTTACTTTATCTGTAAAACTATGTATATCTTGGTCAAGTACAGTATCCATTATTTCATCTATATCTTTTTCCATAAGTAGTAGGGTTGAAATCTCACTAAGGTCAAGCATCTCAGAAAGATGTGTACCTAACATATCTTGCTGTAAGTTCTTTTCAACCTCAGGTGCAGTCAAATCATCATAGATACTTTGAGCCACTTGTTTGATTTTATCATTATCGAGAGCTATATTTTCCTCAGTAGAAGCATTTCCATTGAAGATATAATCCAAGGTTGCAGGCTTAAACCCATGCTCTTTCGCTGAAGTAGCTAGTTTGAAGAAAGCAAGTGTCTCTTGAGGAAGATCAAACATGGAGCTTGTTCCAAATAAGTCAATGAGTTTGAGCAAGTCTTTTATCTGTAGTTTTAACGTACCTGCTAACACCACATAGCCATAAATAGTACTCAAGTTTTCAAGACTAAGCATAGCCGTCTCGTCTAGAGAAGCACTAGTCATAATCTTGTCCAATTCCTCAGCAGTGATTCTAAAAGATGCCATGATGGTTGATTGATGACTACCCACTATTTCTGTTGTGTTTTTGAAGTAGTTACCCTGTGCATCTGCTATAAAAACTGTATCTATTTCCTGAATAGCCTTATTTAGAAATAGTTTTTTATACAATGATCGATCACCATACGTATCAATATCACCCCATAACACAGCCAATTTGAGTAGAGGCAAGTTACTGGCTTTTTGTAGTAATATTACAGACTCCAATTGCATAATTGTTTCAGGGGTAACTTCCACTTGATCTAAAGCAGTAAGTATCAAATCTATTTCATGGATACCCCAACCAAGCTTTTTCCATAGACGAATAAAGTCATGAAACCTTGACCATTTTTCTAATTCAATTTTTGCCTCACCAAAGATTAGTTTTGCTTCATCATCAAAATCATCTGGGAATTTTTCTATGCCTTGAATGGATCGGAGTCTTGTAGTGTCAAGATTACACGCAGAATAGTGCTCAAACAAGGTAATCACCTGCCTATAGCCATCAAAATTATCTTCAGCCCATGTAACAAGCTCATCACGTGTTATTTCAGGCTCTCCTTCTGCTCTATTGGTATTATATTCTTCTATGGCAGCAACAACAGGAGGTTCTGACTCCGAAATCTCACCTACAGCCACCTTTTCAAGCCACTTATAAAGAGCGTTAGATACTGATAATGTTTCTGAAAATATAGTATCAAGATAGGCAACTGTTGATTGATAAGGATTAATATACTTGGTATGTACCAACTCAACTAACTCCACATAAGAAATCTGAGTTTTAGCCATAAATTTTTGAACGTGCCCTATTTTGATTAGATTATTCAAGTCTGCTAGATTATCGTAACCAAAGAGTTGATATAGTTCGGTGTCATCGGCTATACCCTCAAAGTCTTCACCAACAAGTAAGCGGTACTCTTCCTCGCAAAAGCTTAAAGCTTCTGCGGCAATGGCTTTTTGAGTTGCTCCTTCTGCTTCAGGATTAACCGCCAAGAGCGTCTCATATCGGCTCACATTAAGAAAATCACTGTAGGTTCGAATCACACTTAAAGGCTGATGAAAAGGTAAGTTGAAAGGATAGATGGCTGTTTTTTTATCTCCAAGACCTTCAGGCTCATGATTATTGCTCAAAATGCGGTAGGCTTCTGCATTGGTATGTTGTGGATTTGCCCGTAATTCATCTGCAGTTACATCTTTTATATTTTCATTATATGTTTCTAGCGAGCCTGCAACAACATAAGATTCCATTACTTCATTTGACAGGTCGATATAGGGGATCAATGTATTGGTGTTCTCACAACTTAGTTCTAATTTAGCAAGGTCTGGTCGTCTTCCTGTGATATTGTTTTCAAGACTTCCTACCAAGTACTCATAGGGACTGTGTCTTTCTTCTTCGCCATTTTCTTTTTCAATTCTATAAGTGGATTTTTCGAGAAACTGTAGTAACTCAACAAAATACGCCGCAGGACTTAATAGAGATCGACAATGTTCACATTCACAAAGGTCAGGACTTCCAAAAAGGTTTTTATAATTAGGTATTTTTGTTTCCAATAAGCTCTTTGCCTCCTCTGTAGCACCACTAGACATCACCATAACAGGATTTCCTGCATGACTTGATGCGTCATTAAAGGTCGTTGCTATCATTTCTGATCGTCTAGCCATATGTTGTCCACGGTTATGCACAGTAATCGCTACATCGTCACCACCCAATGCTACACCATAAGTACGTATAAAGTTCTCACGAGGAATATTTGCAATCGCATAGGCAGAGCTTAGCTTGTTTTCTCTAAGTACTTTTAATACCAATGGACTGGTACTGACTTGAAATAAACGCTGTAACTCCATCAGTTCTTTGCTTAGCTCCTCAAGCGTGGAGGCATCCAAAGAGTCTTTATTTTTTTCTATATACTTATGTATTTGAGTACTTTTAAAGTCAAAATCTTTATGCTCTTTTAAAAATGCACTCAGATGTCTTTTCACTTTAGCATTTTTAAAAACAAGCTCACCATCGGCAATCATTTTAGCGATGCGTTGCGTTGGAAACGCAGCGTTTATCTGACTCTCTAAAACCTCGGCATAGCGTTCTGTTTTTTCCTTTTTGTTTTCACCCTCTATAAAATCAGGCACCCCAGCTATTTTAATGGCTTTCTCCCATTCTTTTTTACTCAAATCAACCAGCGTCTCAACAGACTTGATGCCTCGCGTTATCTGTAGCTCTTTAATCAAAGGCTGAAAGTTTGTAAGGGCGTGAAGGTGTTGGGTGAGTTGAATGCTTGAGACCAATCCTTTGTCAAATTCAGGTTTCGCTTCTAACTCTTTCCAAAACTTTGGAAAATCACTACCTTCAAATTCATTTACTGCTTTCAAAAAAGCAAGCCGTTGTGGTTTTTTGGGTAAAGCAGTGCTGAGTAAGAGATTGAGCTGATTATCTTTGTCTCCTGATGTGTCATTAAGCACATGTGCTATGGCGTGTGCTTGAATGACATCGAGAAAGATGCTCAATACTCTTTCATTTGGTTTAGCAATGATATGGCTCTCTACAGAATGACCGATAGCAGCTTGTAAGGCATCACGATGATGCTTAAAGAGCACCTCCCAGCTAAGGCTTATGTCTTGTCTACCCAAGCCATAAAGTAGCTCTAGCGTTTTAGCAAACGCTCCTTCCTCTTCCAATAGCGTATAGACATCTGCAAGAATACGAAGATGTGACAAATCAAGATCTAACTCACTAGCAGTAAATGATATCTGGTCATTTGATTTTGCAATTTCAGCAAAAGAATCGATATTATTTTCCTTAAAAAAAGGCGTGAGTGTCTCAATGAGCACTTGGTATTCGGAGCGTTTCTCCTCTTTGCTTTCGAGTACTATATCCACACCACGAACAAAGCCCTTCTGGTCATAACTTTCCAGATTGATGAGTTCGGATCGTCCCACGATGTTCTTTTTATCATCCATAGCAAAAACAACAATGTCTGCTTTTTCTCCTTTGCCTCCTTCGGCACGTCGGTATTGGAACTCGAAAAAAGTGAAGCTGTAATGGCCTTTGCTATCAGTCACTGCTTCACCTAAGTACTCAAATCCACCTTTAGTATTGTTTTTGAGTATCGCTGCTTCGTTTTTCAAATCTTTATACACACCAACACCTAGCAAATCGAGGTCAAAAGCTATAAGTTTTTGATTTTTACGCATCTTTCCATGGGCTGATTTCACAGTACCACTTGCCGTAAACGAGGTACTAGATGAAATCCAGCCATTGTTCAGCATAGCTTTACCTAAAGCAGAAATGGTCTTTTCATCCAGCAAAAAGTCACCCGTAGAAGGGGGGATGCCTAAGCTCCTTTGTAAAAGTACCACTTTTTTTTGCGTCTGCCCGCCTGCAACACCAGTGCGAAGGTCATCACCAGAAACAGTCAAGCCAAAAGCTGATAATACTTGATGTAGTACATACACATCAGCACCTTGTTGATTGGGTTTGATTGGGTTTATTTTTAAGTTGGTCTGTTTCATTTTTTATCCTTTTTATTTTATTTCTTTTTCTTGGCGTCTTGTATGCGTTCCCACGAACATCGTGGGAACGAGTTAAATTATTTTGCCACTCCTTGATAAACATTTACACGCAATAAAACTCCTGATTCATTATCAATCCCATAAAGTTCTTTATGATAGTGAAGCTTAGCTCCTGTATGTCCCATTTCATGTGAAGAAAATCGTATGGCTCTATGTCCATCAGAAGAAAAAATTCTGTTTGTATCTTCGATTCCAGTCCATGGATTTATTTTTGTTGTATTTGGCCCTAAAAAATCATCCCACTTATCTACTGCTACACCTTCACGTACTGCTCTCCCTGATTTAAACTCATACTCTAAGCCATAGCGCCTTCGTCCTAAGTTATTAAATTCATCAATATGTACTTTTCCAGAATTTCCCCCTGATAATTTTACATTTTTACTTGGTAATAAAGGTATAATGGATATAACAAAAAAAACGCTATTTATTCCTGCACTAGTATAACTATTACCTTTTATATCATTTCCTATCTGACCTGCTTGAAGGCCCAATTCCAACGAAAGAAGAGGCCCTCCCACCCATACAGCTATAGGTGCCTGTAAACTTTGTCCCATTAACCTTCCTCTGAAGTTTTTAAATTCCTGAATTTCATCTCGAATTGGTTTTGCTTTCAGGTATCTCCATTTTGCTGCAGATTTTTTTTTCGAGGATTTTCTTTCACTATTAAAAGTATATTCTACCTCGTCCATTTCTTCAAAAAAAGTAAAATATCCTTCTGCAACTCCATATTGGTGAAATTCTTTGCCATTTGAAAAAGCCACTCCTTTTGATTTTGCACGCATTTTAGCTTGTGTATATCTGGCAGATAGTCCCCATCCATCTCGTATACGCCCTTTAACAATGCGATCATCATAACCATTAGTAGGTTTCACGTACGGGATATTTAATAGATCTATTGGCTCCCCAAAACCATAATTAAACTTTTCTTTATCTGAAGTTGTTTTTGGGTTCATTGGGTGAGATTGTTTTCCTTCCATATCTTTATAATTAAGAGGGTTATTTTTCACATACCCATACAAATTCCCCCCATCCACCAACCCAGCAGGATCAACACTCCCCCACCTCCCCAACCAAGGCAAATAATACCGTGCAGAGTGATAAGAAAGTCCACTCTCCTCATCACGCTCCATCCCTGTATATCGGTAGCGTTTAGCAGAAGCTTTGATGTTTTTGTTCATGGCTTGGTAAGCAGTAGTCCCGTAGGGGTGGTACTCCTCGTAGCTGATGATGCGAGCTTGTTCGTCTAGCTCTAGTGAACAAGAGCCTAAATGGTTGTGCATCTGGTAGCGTATGAGTGAGGTCTCTGTATCGTCACTTATGTCGTTGCGTCGTTCTACCATGACGAACCTATGGTCACCATCCATGAGGCTAAGAGTGGTGCGTACTAAACCTACATGTGGAAGACTGTGCTTTTTATAGACTTCATAGCCTGCGATGTAGATGCGTTCTTCTTTAGGTGTAGGTGTTTCCCCTACAGCCGCTTGATTCTCCGTTATCTTACGTATACGTTGTCCAGAGCCATCGTACTGGTAGTAGGTAGTCTCTGCTGTAGCACCGTTGGTTACTCTTTGGCGTATGGTTTTTACCAGTTCTTCTTTGAAGTTCCAGCCCATCTCTTGTAAGTGTGGCAGGGACTCCATGTAACCGTGCTTATCGTGGTGTGGGTAGCTGTAGGTGCTTGTACCTACAGTCGTAGTTTCGAGCCTGTTATTGTCACTCTCATAGATGTAGTCTCTAGTCCAGCTTGCGTCCGTGGCAGCGTGACGCATCTGCATGATGTTTCCTACCACATCATAGTCATAAAACTGGCGGTACTTACGTAAGGCTATGGGGTTGTTAGGTTTGGTAAACCCTGCATCTTTCCAGTTGTCTTCTGTCCCAAAAGTAGGGGTCACTTTGTTTTCTCTACCTGTTGCTTCTATGAGTCTGTAGAGTGCATCATAAACATAAGCAGAAGAGGGGTCTACTACTTGGTTGTCATAAAAAGCAGTCGCATGACTTTTGTCTTCTATCTCCGATATATTGCCTACAGGGTCGTAGGTGTAGTAGAGGTCTTGCAGAAGTTTGTTACCTTTTTTACTCTCTAAGTGTATGAGCCTGAAGTTTTTTGTGTCGTAGGCATAACGAGTGATGATGCCATTACCATACGCTATGAGCGAGCGTTGTCCTTTTTCGTCATAGTCTATGTTTGTGATGTAGGTTTGTGTCATGGCAGGGGTAGACCCTAGTGCCGTATGTGCTACACTCTCACTCTCTAAGGCACCTGCTTTGTTGTAGCCAGGGGTGATGACAGAGCCATCGGGGGCTGTTTGTTTGCTGATGCGTCCTAGTGCATCCGTTTTTGTTCTAAAGGTATAGTCTTCCTCTTCCAAAGCTTGCACAAGATTAGCATCTGTCCAGTTGGCTACCTCTTTGTACTTTTTAAAGAGCATTCTTTTGGTAAATTTAGGCTCACCTTTAAAGTTATACTCAGGAGTCTCTACTAGACCTCCTGTATCGTAAAGTTTTATGGTTTGTCCACGTAGGTTTTTTGCTTTGGCATTTGCCTCATCTTCTGCGTAAAATACACGTGCAAAGATATGGTCTAATGGTCTAGCACCATCTCCACCCAGCACCTTACTTTGTGTAGGTCGCTGTAAAATGTCATAAGAGTACTCAAAAATATGATCTCTTTCATCCCAAGTACGTAGAGGATTGCCCATGATGTTGGCTATGAGCCATCGTTGCCCACCATCCATACTGTTTTGGTACACCATGTTACCCAGCATATCATACTTGTAAGTCATGACTGCATTGCCTCTAGCATCAGTGACTGTACGTAGATTACCCTCTTCATCTAAAAGCACCTTGGTATGGTAAAAGAGGTCTGTATCTGTTTCATCTTTGTTGTGCTCTATGGAGAGTATGGCTCTGCCCAAGGTGTCTAAGTGTTGTACACTTGGGGTGTTGGCATGTTTGGCTGCTTTTTGAGCGGCTACCTTTTCTTTGTCATTGTCTGCCAAAGCGATACGCTCTTGGAACCAGTCTGACTCTAAGACGGTGTCGTTAGGGTCAAAAGATTTGCTATGCCAAGCATCGAAGGTTACTTTAGTAAACGTACCATCTGGGAGTTCTGTTCTTATGTTCCTGCCCATGGCATCGTAGTAGAGTATGGGCGTGACTCCTACTTCTACCAGTTCTTTGAGGTCTTCAAATGTGTGAGAGACAGAGAAATAGGGCTCATACTGCTTCACAGGGTTACCCTTGTTGTTTACGATGGTACGACCGTTACCTACCCAGCGTAAGGCATCTTGGGTGTCGACAGTAGACACCGTGTAAGTGCCGTCTGCTTGGAGGGTCACTTTTTTGGCTTCACCTGCTTCTGCTTGTACCTTTTGCATCAGTACTTCACCAAGACCTGAGGAGTACTCAAAACTTAGCTGTACATCAGCGTTGGCATTATTCACAAAGTGTTCTTCTCTCACGATACTGGCTACTACAGAAGGTTTGCCAGTATTTATGTAAGCATCAAAGTCATAGACAAAACGAGCAGTGGCATGTTGCAGTAAGCCTTTTGCCTGAGTAACCAGTGAGCTAGAGGTATCGGTAGAGAAAAACGTATCGATGAGGTTCTTTTCGGTACTTGTGCTAAAAGAGTTCAGCCCTTCTAAGTCATCTGCTTCATTTCCTTTTCCCATGACTGCCATGGCTTTGACCATGCCTAGTTCATCAAAAAGCACTTCGCTGAGATTGTCATTGATATCTTTCATCTTTTGAGGGGAGAGTGTGAAGAAGTTAAATGTTACTACGCCAGAAGTATTGCCCAGAGCATCGCTAGTCTCTTTGACAAATATGTTTTTATGGTATTTGATAGTAGTTATAGCCCCGTAAGGGTCTCTATATGACAAAGGAAGATAAAAACGATTTCTTGCATCTATGAGCGATTCGCCATCTTCTAAGAACTGTGTTGTCCCTGAGCGTATCCACCAGTTGGCATCTCCTTCACTGTGGGTAAACTTGCCGCCCTCTAGCATAAGGGTATCATCTACCTTGTCTGCAAAGATATCTGTAAGCAATGTAGGGGTGTAAGCCAGTTGATAACTCTCATAAGCAAAGCCAAGACTATGTAGTTGATGTAGGGGCAGTAGTGTTTCTAAATCGTTATCTAAGTAGATGCTACGCACGTGTTCTATGAGACGTTTTTGACTTTGTCCTACAGGAGGTGTGGCAGTTACTTCTTCATAGCCCACTTCATTTGCTAGGTTAAGTACATCATCAAAGTCACCAAGCCCATACAGAGCAGTTGTTTTGTTAATGCCTTTGAGGCTATAGGTCTTCACTTCTGAAGGAAGACGCAGTCGGTACTGTGCCTCTTCTATGACATCATTGGTAAATTGGTTTTGTACATAAGAGATGATGGTCTCTGCTTGTGCATCTTGTGTCTCTTGAGGCAAAGTGACATCTACCTGTAGTCTAGGGTAGACAACAGAAGCAGACTCTAAAGCATTACCATAGTCATCAAGCTTGATGTTGAGTGTATGGGCTATGCGAGGGTCTTCAACATCTCTTTCGTAACTATAGGCGATGGACTCACTCTCTTTGACGATGTAAATCGCATGTTTGTTCTGTCCTTTGGGCTGCAAGAGTTCCACCACACAGTTATGTGTTGCCACAGAGTAAGGTGTGAGTGCTTTTTTTTGTTCAGATTCAGTCTCATCTAAAGCATCTTCTGTAAATACTTCAGAACGTAACCCCATGCTTTTACACGCCCTTGAAGCTTCGCGTTGTTCTTCTATGCTAAGTGTGTCTAGCAGTGAAGTATCTAAGTTAGGAGCTAAGACTATGCGACTATTTGGTAGTGTTTCCTCATGATGCGTTACTGCAAAACCCTCACGCTTCATCTCTTCATACCAGTACTCGTGTTCATACTGCGTAAGGAGTTTTTTTTGTGCTTCAAAAGCACCTGTATGAAACCAAGACTTACTTAACACAGGGGCTTGGTGCAAAGTTTTATCTACGATGTTACTTGCATTGCCTTTAACAAAATGTTCAAAATGTTCGGTATCTTTCTGTTCAACCCTTCCAAATCCTCTAAACTCTCGTTCTGCATGGTCATAGTAGCCATGATGATAACTGTAACTACTCACAAAACGGTGTCCTGAAAGTGTATCTTGTGTTTCGGTTTTTTCTACACAGTGCACAGGAAAATGTAGCTTTGTAACCCAAGGTTTTCCTGCCAGTTTGTCTTCTAGGTAAAATTTGGTAGAGGGTACATACGAAAAATGAACCTCTTTCCCTAAGTTGTTTTGGTAGCCTGTCATAACATGTGGTTTTTTACTTTGCATGAGGTCGATGTAGCGTAAAGGTTGCTGGGCATCTTTACTTAAAGCACTCGACCATACAATGCAGGCAACACCATTACCTAAGAGGTCAGTCACAGTGATGTTGGCTTGGTTATCAATGTGTGGGAATGCATCTATCTCAAAAGGTTCTTGACTAAAGGTATTGCCACTGAGGTTCATCCAACAGCGAAAAGTGTTTTTACCCAAGTAGATAATGTCAGGTGTCCCAGAGCCATCGATGTCTGCAATGCGTATATAGCTTGGATTGTAAGTATCTGGGTGGTCAAACAAAGGTGCATTGTCCATACCCACTTTGCTGCCAAATTTACCATAGCCTAGGTTTGGCCAGTAGCAAATCTCTCCGTTGCGTATGCGTACGATGTCTGTCAGTCCATCTCCAGACATGTCGGCTAAAAAGATGCTTTGTGTACTGTCAGCAAAAACCACATAAGCACTCTCTTCTTCATCAAAAGAATGAGGTGCTTTTTGTGCTTGGCTGAAGCCCTCTCTGCCTAGAGATTCATACCAGACAAAGACATTGTCCTCTGAGATGAGAAGGTCGGGCTTGCCATCACCATTGAGGTCTATCATGCGTGTGTTTGGGTCATTCATATCTATGTTTGGAATGTGTTTAAAATACTTAAATGGTTGCCATTCTTCTTCATCGCTTAGTTCAAAAAAACCTTTAGGTTCAGTGTTGAGTGTACTTATCTGTTTTGTGCCATCGGCATCAAGGTCAGCCAGTTGAAGTTGTGCACCTAAACCAACAAAAGAAGGTTTAGGTGAGACCAGTTTGGCTTGTGCAAATTTTCCTCTACCTAAGTTATGTTTGTAGTGCCAGCCATTGGCCTGTTCACTTAAAATACCTGACAGACCTTCGTTAAAAAGGTCTGTAAATTGGTAAGGTGCTGTGATGCCTGTGGGTGCATGTACCAAGTCATCTGTGGTGATGCTTTGCACCTCTTTGTTCCACATGTGTTTTTGGTAGTCAAAGGTCATGGGAGGCAGGCTTTTGTGTGTGTAGGTGCCATTGTCTTGTTTGATGTAACCATAACTGCTGATGGATGTTAAGAAAGAAAATCCCTCTTCTGTGGTTTTGTCATACTCAAAATTAAGTGATTTGACCAGTGCAGAACCACTAGGAAGCTCTTCAAAATAGTGGTAAAGAAGTACACGTTTACACAAGCGGGTAGTACGCACCTCAAAGCCTGCTCTGTAGTGTGAAAAGGCATCTTTTCTGGTGTCCCATGGATTGATTTTATCATAAGGAGCGTTTGTAGCATACTCTCCATAGTCCAAAACGGTTTGGAACATATAGTCATCTTCATTTGGAAAGGCATCTAGGAATTTCCCATAAGGTGTTTTGTTGCCATAGAGTACTTTTTCAAGGTAGGTGTTAGTATAGGTGAGGCTTCCCTCTTTTTTACGGTTGCGGTTGTGTAGAAGTGTGGTGTCAAAACCACTCTCATCTTCTTGCTTATAGAGGTAGTGGGTAGAGTTTCCTTTGTCATCAAAGACAAACTCAGGGAGCCACTCGAAAATACGCTTGGCATCTTGAGGGTCAGCAGTGCGAGCTTGTGCTGTCCAGCCAAAAAGTGTGCTGACATTGTCTTTGCTAGTCACTTTCCACTTTATTTCCCCACTTAGTGTATGCTTCCAACGTTCTATGCGTGCGAACAGTCCTTCTATACGAGGTCTATAGTATTGGATTTTGAAATCCCCAGAAGAAGAAACTTTAAATATGTATTGGGCATTGGCATCTTTAGAGAAAGAACCATCAGATTCTTTCTGATACTCAGGTACTAAGTCTTCAGCTTCAGAAAAAAGAAAGGTATCAGAGTCTATGTCATCAAAGTATTTGGGCAAAGCTTTGTCCGTTTTTCGTTTGATAGAAGAGAGACCCAAAGCCCAACCCAATCCAAAAATACCATTGCCTCCTCCTGAGTTATAGGAGAGCGTAAGTGCAGGGCTAAGCCCACGTGCTGGAGAGACAGGAAGAGGGATGGAAAAAGACGCAGTACCATTGACGGCATTGACAGAAAACTTTTCATCTATACCTTTAAGTGCACCTCCGCCTTTAGGAAGAGATACAGAAGGTATATCAATGGCATTTGATTTGGTTTTACCTGCATCTGTTGTTAAAAACTGTGATCCCGAATCTTCTTTTTTCTGACTCATAATGATGTTCCTTTTCCACAGTATGACAAAAGAGTGTCACGAATCGTCATGAACTAAGAAAATGAGGTAAAAATGATTTGCATAAAAATGCTAGTATTGGCTAAAGCTATAAAGTAAAAGAGTATAGCAAAGTTTTAATGACTAAAAAAGGTAACCAAGACTCATAAGAGATTTTGAGTTTAGCTTTTCAAGTCCTTCTGTGGGAATGGCTTCATAATGGAGCTCTTCTTCAATAGTCAAACGAATATT
>Ga0256844_10000331_pt1 | contig 18146 bp, 16 predicted proteins | sample MusselsmetaG_FD_189100 | JGI IMG/M metagenome (GOLD analysis project Ga0256844, IMG submission 189100) | Mussel associated microbial communities from hydrothermal vent at the East Pacific Rise, Pacific Ocean - Mussels | ecosystem: Host-associated > Mollusca > Shell > Unclassified ... | reverse complement strand
TGATTTACTGGTTATGGTATACCTTGGCGCAGGTTTAGGTGGCGCTGTTCTTATAATTCTCTTGGGAATATTTCTAGGCTTTTGCACCGTTTTTCTGGGTGGCGTAGCGCGTTTAACCACCTGCGGTTTTACTTCAGGAATCTTAGGCACGCTGCGTTGTGTCGATCGTGAATAGCCAGGATCATAAATAGAACAGCCGTTTAAGGTCATTAAAGATGCTAAAAAGAAGACAACTAAGCTGATCTTCATATTACGGATATTGTACATTGGATTACTCATTTTATCGTTTCATCAAATTATCAATCCAGATACCTGAATCTTGTTTCTTTGCTGGGGCTGGCGGCGGAGCTAGCTGTCTCTGAGGTTGAGAAACAGGCTGTTTCAGCTGTTTATTACCATCCCAAATTTTAGCACCTGTTGGCCCTGCGTTAGGCGCTACTTGATTGGGCTGTGTACCCTGCTCCCATGTTGGAACGCCACCTGCTGGTAAATTGGCATCGATGTATATTTCTGGCGGTGGACACTCATAAACTTCATTAGGCTCTGTGCCAACCACATACGGCAGAACTTCACCCTTGCCACAGGCAGGATTGTGCAATAAGCCTGTCATGGTATTGATCTTAAAGAACCTCACGTTTCTTGGGCGTTTTGGCTTGAAAGGTTTTGTGGGTATGATTTTAATTAAATCAGCCCAAACGCGCAATGCACCTGCCGACCCTGTAAAGCCAGTGGGTTTATTATCATCACGCCCCACCCACACCGAAACAACATGCTGACCCGTAAAGCCTGCAAACCAACTATCCACATTTTTATTGGTTGTACCAGTTTTACCCGCCGCATTTTTCCACGCGGGTAGCGCACGTTTTAAATATTGCGCTGTTCCTTCTTTGGTGATTTTGTTCATCGCATTGGTCAGCAAATAAACCGACTCTTCACTCACCACTTGTTTAACCTGAAGCGGATAGCGTTTAAGCGCCTTACCGTAAGAGTCCATTACGCTACGAATCGCGGTTAATGGCGTATAGGTTCCGCCTGCCGCTATGGATTGATAGATTTGCTGCACTTCCATCGGCGATAGCTCAAGCGCACCTAGTAGCAATGATGGATTAGGTTGTAGAGGTTTCTGTAAGCCTAGAGCGTGAAGCTCGTCGATGACTTTATCCAAGCCCAGCGTGATACCAATGCGCACTGTAGGCGTGTTGACCGAATGAATCAAAGCTTGCTCAAACGACACCATGCCTTGTGTTTTGTCGCTGTAGTTTTTAGGTTCCCAAATTTTTGTTTTAGAAAGCCTTACGGTGACTGGACCACTATCGATTGGAGAACCCAAAGTGTAAACTTTATTCTCGAGTGCCGCTAAGTAGACCACTGGCTTAATGAGCGAGCCAATTTGTCTCTTTGCGTTTAATGCACGGTTATAGCCTGCAAAACGCGCATCACGCCCACCGACAACCGCCAGTATTTCTGCCCCCTGCACACTACTCACGACCATCGCGCCGTTGAGTTTGTCCTTCTTCATGCGGCGTGATTTTTCTAGCTTTTCGATACGCTTTTTCAAGACTTCTTCGGCTTGAATTTGGATTACAGGATCCATCGCAGTGAAAATTAACAAACCTTCTGAGCGTAAATCTTTCTCGTTATAATCACGTTGTAATTGCTTGCGCACCAACTCTAAATAAGAAGGAAATGGGCTTACACTGGGCGGTGAGAATGTTGTCACGCCTAAAGGTCGCGCTTTAAGATCAGCCACAACTTTGTGTTCCAGCGCACCTTCGCGCGCCATAATATCAATAACCAAATTACGGCGCTTAGTTGCGCGCTTTGGATAACGACGCGGGTTGTAATAGGTCGCACCTTTTGCAACACCAATCAGCAATGCAATTTGCTCTGGCGCAAGTTCTTTAATAGGTTTATTAAAATAATATTGTGAAGCCAAACCAAAGCCATGTACCGCGCGTTGCTTATTCTGCCCAAGAAAAATCTCATTCATATAGGCTTCGAGTATTTCATCCTTGCTGTAATGCACTTCCAACAACATCGCCATAATTGCTTCATTGGCTTTACGTTTGTAGCTTTGCTCGTTAGATAGGTAGAAGTTCTTCACCAACTGTTGGGTAAGCGTGCTACCGCCCTGCACTTTTCTACCCGCTTTTGCATTGGCAACCACGGCACGAATAATCGACTTAGGGTTTACACCAAAATGATCGTAATAGGTTCTGTCTTCAACGGCTACCAAGCCTTTAATCAATAATGGTGAAACATCATCCAGTTTAACCAGCACCCTATCTTCATTGTGATGCGGGTAAAAGTTACCGATAAGTACAGGCTCAAGGCGCATCAATGTAAGCGGCTCTTCACTTTCAGTATTTGCCAGTTTTACGATCTTATCTTTTTTGATAACAATTTGAATACGGCGAGCTATTTCTTGATCTTCTGCAAACTTAAAGCCGCGCGTTTGCACATAAAAATTATTCTTATCGCGCTTGAATTGCCCTGTCCCCACCAAATGCGTTACAAAACTATAATTGAGTAATTGCAGCTCTTTGTGAAGATCATCTGCTTTCAGGCTTTGCCCTTCATACAACTCAAGCGGACGAGCAAATACACGTGCAGGCAATGCCCAGCGTTTGCCTTCAAACTGGCTACGCACTAGCTCATCTTGCTGTAGTACATAAGCGGCGGCGAATAATGAACCAATGATAATACCAATCAATAAAGCGATGCGCGTAACGCGCCAAAAACCTCTGAGAATAGTGCCTATGAACCCAAAGAAGATAAATATTGGATTTCTATTCTTGGGTTTTACGGGTTTTTCTGACTCTGTGTTTGATTCTGTTTCTGTTGGTTTTTTCGCTGTATCTTCGGTATAGAAGTTTTCTGTTATTTCAACTGAATTGCTTTCAATCGTATTATCAATAACATCCGTCGTTTGGGGTTCAGACTCTACAGCAGACTCTTGTACAACCGTCGAATCATCTGACGTGACTATATCTTCCACGCCATGAAGTTCATCGGAAATTTTCGATGAATCTTTTTTGACTGACTTATCTGAATTTTTATTGTGTTCGTTATCTGACAAGGAATGCCCCAATAATTATTGCCACTCTAAATAGACTATTTAAATAATCTTAAGTTCGACTAATGATGTTGTGGATTCTACAATATTTATAAACACTGCGTGTGGAATTCTTGTGCATGAATTAAGGAATTTTTATATTTTTTGCAGAAACAAAACCCGCCATTCAGCAAGGAGTCAACATTGAAGCGCTATAGTCGGCAGACTGGAACTCTTTCTAGAAACAAGAGTCGTAATAAATAACAATAATAATTTGGGCTAAGCACATGATAAATAAGTATTATTTTTTCGCAATAATCGCAGCATCTTTGTTGATGAGTGCTTGTTCACAAGTTTCACAGCGTAATGTAAACCAACAAGCCTCTGTGCAATCACCTGCACAACAATACAAAGCACCTTCACCTAGACAGCAATCACGAAGAGCACAACTTCCACAATCATCACCTGTTATCAGTCAAAATCCTTTAAGAAATCAGATGGTCAATATTGCAAGAAGCGCTATCGGTACGCCCTATAAGTGGGGAGGCAATAGCCCGCGACGTGGTTTTGATTGTAGTGGTTTAATGTCTTATGTACATAAAAATGCGCTAGGTATTAAAATCCCAAGAACAGCCGCCAAACAACGCGACCAAAGCCGCACCATCAGCTATGCGCAACTACAACCTGGCGATATGCTATTTTTTAAAACAGGGCGTAAAACAAACCATGTCGGTGTTTATGTGGGAGATAGAAAATTCATCCACGCGCCTTCAGGCGGAAAACGTGTAAAAGTCGCCACGATGGATTCATCCTATTGGCATAAGCGTTTTGTGAAATTTGGTACATTTGTTCGCTAACACCCCCCCACTTTTGCAAGGGGTTAATACCTATCAAGCGTGTGCGCTTTCAAACCACGCTATAAACTCTGCAAGTTGTTTATCAAATTCAGCTTGTGAATCGCAAGTGCCTGCATATGGGAAAGTCACTTCATCCGTGTCCCGATTTATTCTTTCTATTTCGATACGGTAATCTTTATCCTTAACTTGAATATCTGACATAAAGGCATAGGTATCAACACGCACAAAACCTGCACCATTGCCCGAGTCTCTAAACTCCATTTGCACCCCATCTTCATTACTAAAGGTATTGGCGTTGTCTTTAAACCATTTATAAAGAATGTCTACTGCTAAGGGCTGGCTCATATTGCTTCCTGATTTTTTTGATATAGTTAATGTAGCCTATTCTTTCGATCTATTCCCTAACAGTCAAGCACTCTATTATTAGTTAGCTAAAATTAATACGGGATGTGTACACCCCCTTAGTTTTGCAAGGCAAAATACATAAATCAAAACATTAGTCATTGAAAACTCTAATTTTTACCCTATTATAGATGTGCGCATCGCTTTTGTTTAATTAATTAAATAGTAGCGATACTCATAACACAAATCACATCAAAGGAGAGACAACATGGGTTTGTTTGACTTTGCCAAGGGCATTGGCAAGAAAATATTTGGTAGCGAAGACGAAGCACCAGAAAAAATTAAAGCACACATCGAAGAAGATAACCCTGGCATTAACAACTTAGAAATTGAAGTTAATGACGGCGTTGCAACAATTAAGGGCGATACCGACGACCCCAGCGCTTATGAAAAAGCGGTGCTGATGGCAGGTAACATTTTTGGTATTTCAGAAGTAAATGCTGATGAATTAACCACGCCTGAGCAAACGGTTGAAGTGCAATATTACGAAATTGCTAAAGGCGATAGCCTTTGGAAAATCGCTAAAAACTTTTACGGTAATGGTAATGACTACCCTAAGATTTTTGAAGCAAACAAAGAAGTAATCAAAGACCCTGACTTAATTTATCCTGGTCAGAAAATTCGAATCCCTATGGCTTAATGCAGTTTGCATTATTCATAATTTAGCAGCAAAACTAACTACAACACACGAGGAAAACAGACCATGGATATGGGTGATTTAATTAAAATGGGCGCATCTGCGTTTATCAAAAGTAAAATGAGTGGCGATACAGGTAGCGGGCTTGACCTTGGCTCACTTACTTCAGCACTATCTGGCCTAACAGGTGGAAACAACGACAACGGCGGAATGGACCTTGGTTCAATCCTAGGAAAAATGCAAGGCGGCGGCATGGCAGACATGGCACAATCTTGGTTAGGCGATGGCGACAACGCCCCTATGGAAGACAGCCACGTAACAGAAATGTTTGGCGCTGATAAAATATCTGAGTTTGCATCACAACTTGGTATGAGTGAATCAGAAGCAATCGGCGGTCTACGCGATGCAATGCCAGAGATGGTAAACAACGCTTCTAGCGGCGGTTCTTTGCTTGACTCTATCGGTGGCATCAGCGGTGCTATTAGCATGGCTAGCAAATTGTTTGGTCGTTAATTTCTAACTTCCACTATGCAAAAAAGTGCGAAAAAGCCACTCTTGTAGTGGCTTTTTTGTGTCCAAAATATCTTTATTACACTTATTTAAGACGACACCCCCCTACTTTTGCATGATAATAACTAACATGTCACAGTCTTTCCAAAACAAACCTTGGTTTAATTACCCAAAATACAACTGGCAGACCAAACACGCCGTTATCATCGGGGGCGGCATTGCGGGTTGTCAAATGGCTTGGCATCTTTGTCAATCTGATTGGCAGGTGACTTTGATTGAGCGCCATGACGAGCTTGCTAGCGAGGCTTCGGGAAATCCTATCGGTGTGATTTTACCTAAAATGACTTCGCAACAAAGCTTGGGTGAAGACTTTTATACGCAGTGTTTTAATTACACGCTTTCGCTATTAGAAACGCTAGAGAAAAAAGGCAAAAAAATCGATTGGCAACGCTGTGGCGCGTTGCAACTCACTCACAATGCACGCGAAGAGAAACGTTGGCAGGCACTGGCAGCACGTGATTTTTCGGATGACTTTTTACAGTTGCTAGATAAAGATAAAACCTCGCAAATCGCAGGAATCAATCTGCCCTACAAATCCAGCTATTTCCCCCAAGCGGGCTGGATTAAACCTGCCAGTTTTTGCCGAGCATTGAGCGATCACCCAAATTGTAAAGTGATGACTGAAAGCGAGGCACTTAGCTTAAAAAAGATAGACAAAGACTGGCAAATTTTGAATAAAGACAAAAAGATCATCGCGCAAGCGGAAGCCATTGTTATTTGCAATGGCAGAGATTTATTCAACTTTGAACAATCCAATTTTTTACCCAATATGCCTGTTGCAGGGCAAACAACCCTCGCACTAGCAAGCGATAAATCTAAAAAACTAAAAACGGTTATTGGACATGAGGGCTACTTAACGCCTGCAGTTGATGGGCAACATATCTTTGGCGCAACCTTTGAACGAGAACAAAACAACCCTAAACTAAATCCAGAAGCAGATAAACAAAACCAACAACAATTAGCCCATTATTTACCTGACTTTAGCGCAACGCTTGCAAAATTTAACAGTGCACATACTGCTGTTCGCATGACCACGCCCGACCGCTTTCCTTATGCAGGCGCATTGCCTGATAAAGATTTTTATCAGAAAAACTACGCTGATTTACACCAAGGAAAACAGTATAAAGACTATCCAAATGCACAATATCACGCGGGATTATTTATGCTGGGTGGCTTGGGGTCACGCGGCTTAACCACCAGCGGTTTGTGTGCAAAATCATTATGTCACTTATTAGAAAATAGAACGCCATCTAAACTGCTACACTATTGCCATCCTGCTCGATTTTTAATTAAGGCGCTAAAACGAAAAATCTTATGATCAGAAAATTTGAGAACCACAAGCCAAATATTCACACATCCGCCTATATTGATGAAACAGCGCTGGTCAGTGGCGAAGTGGCAATCGGCGAAGACAGTTCCGTCTGGCCGATGACGGTTATTCGTGGCGATGTGAATTTTATTCAAATTGGCAAACGCACAAATATTCAAGACGCTTCTGTTTTGCACGTGACCCATGCCAGCAACGAATACAGCATTAAAGTTACCGATAGCCAAATCGGTTATCCGCTCATTATTGGCGATGATGTAACCGTGGGGCATAAGGCTTTGCTACACGCCTGCACCATTGGAAACCGCGTTCTGGTGGGCATGGGTTCAATTATTATGGATGGCGTGGTGATAGAAGATGAAACCATGATTGCGGCAGGTAGTTTAGTCCCGCCTAAAAAGACGTTGCAAAGCGGCTATCTTTGGGTCGGCAGCCCTGCTAAGAAGGCACGCGAATTAACCAAAAAAGAAAAAAGTTATTTAAAATATTCTGCTGAACATTATGTGCGCCTAAAAGCTCGCACGGAGAACACAAAATGAAATCCTTACTAAGAATAGTGTTAGCGATAATCCTGCTACTCGGCATAGCTTGGTTTGTCACAACCCAACCATTATTTGATGCCAGCCGTTCTCCCGATAGCCACGTGACTGTTGATGCAAACTTGCTCAAATCCCACGTTGTTACACTTGCCGAAAAGCTTCCTGCGCGCGGTGGCTTTGAGAAAAGCCTAAAACCTACGCAAGAATGGATCGAACAACAAATACAAAGCTTTGGAAAAATCACTCACCAAAGCTATAAAGTAGGCGACGAGACTTTTTACAATATCCTCATGGATTTTGGACCGCCTCTATCAAAAGCTACAAAATCAGAAGGAATAATTATTGTCGGCGCACACTACGACACCGCCCACAGCTACCCTGGCGCAGATGATAATGCCAGCGGCGTTGCCGTATTGATTGAGCTAGCGCGGCTTTTATCCAAAAACGAAGCAGCGTTAAAATCACATATACAATTAGCTTTTTACACTTTGGAAGAACCGCCCTACTTCCGCACTCAAAAAATGGGCAGTTTTATTCACGCATCACGCCTAAAAGAGAAACAACAAAAAGTTAAACTGATGATCGCTTTGGATATGGTTGGTTATTTTTCCGATGAGAAAAACTCCCAGAATTTTCCCATTCCGTTTATGGAAAAACTCTATTCAGACCAAGGAAACTTTATCGCCGTGATAGGAAACCTTAGCAGTATGTCAGCAGTGCGTACGGTGAAAGCAGGTATGATTGGCGGCACAAACTTGCCCATTTATTCAATCAACGCGCCTACGCTTATCCAAGGCATCGACTTCTCCGATCATCTTAATTTTTGGCACTTTGACTACCCTGCGGTACTCGTTACCGATACATCATTTATGCGAAACACCGCCTACCACACCAAACAAGATACGGCTGACCGACTAGATTATGAGAAAATGGCAGAAGTGGTGAAAGGGCTTTATCAGATAGTTACGCAGTAGTGTCGTCTTCTATCACCACCCGTGCAAAAGTGGGGGGGTGTAAAACAAACAGAGGCAACCTCAGATGGACATAGTTTTCAAGGCACTTCCAACAAAAACTGTTAGAGAGTTTCAAGCAGGAGGATTAGATGCTAATAATGAAAAACCAGAGAGTGTAAAATCTGATGGTTCTGGAAACCCTTGCAGGCATTGCCTAACAGAAATCCCCGAAAGCGAAGAAATGCTCATATTAAGCTACCGACCCTTCGACAAGATCAACCCCTACGCTGAAACAGGACCGATATTTCTTTGTGCATCTCAATGCAAGCGCCATGCAGAGAGTAACGCGCTACCCGCAATGTTCAAAGAATGGGAGAAAATACTAATACGCGGTTATAACAATGAAGATCGAATAGTGTATGGATCGGGCAGTGTCATTGAAATGAGCAAAGTAGAAGCAACCGCAAGGCAAATCTTCAAAGACAAGCAAGTGGCTTATATCCACATGCGTTCAGCCTCTTATAACTGCTACCAAGGCCAGATCGAAAGAGCTTAAGGGTAGGCTTTACCATGCAAAACAAGGGGGGTGTACCTATTACTAACACAAAGAAGCAGCCACCCTTCTTTTGCACATATTCTATTTTTTCACTTTTATTTTCTAACAATAATCATATTTTACAAAAACTTTGCAAAAAACCTCTTATTCTAAGTTAGAGTATCAATATTATCAAAGCAACCAAAAAGGGTGCCTCATGAAAAAACAAATACTATTCACACTCCTATTTTTATTCATTTGTAATAGCTCATTTGCAAAGCGGTTACCTCCCAGCCCTCTCATTCGCCCGCCTGTTGTTATACTTCCTAACCCCGCCAAGCTTAAACCTATTACGCTTTCGGAGATGACAATTGATTCAGAGATCATTTCAAATATTGCCACGTCTACCTACGAACTTGTTTTTTATAACCCCAACAATCGCGTATTGGAAGGCGAGCTGGTCTTCAGCCTATTTGACGGACAAAATATCATTGATTATGCCTTGCAGATTAATGGTAAATATCGTCATGCCTCCGTTATTCCAAAAGCAATTGCAAAGCAAGCTTATGAAGAGACCATCAGAGCAAGAATTGACCCTTCGGTAATTGAAAAAACTATTGGTAACAATTTCAAAACACGACTTTACCCTATTCCTGCGAAGGGTTACAAACGCATTAAAATCACCCTGCAGGAGACGTTAAAAAGCCGCAAAAATAAGCTGCAATACCGCATTCCTTTTGTTACCAAAACACCTTTAAAAAAGCTTAATATTTCAGTAAATTTACCCTCATTAACGAGCCGCCCCGAAGCAAATTATCCTGGATTAAAATTTGATAAGGTAACGCAAGGTCAAAGCATTCGGCTGCAAAAAAACAATGCACAAGTAAAACAACCGATTACTATTCAAATTGCAAACCCCACTAAAGAAAGCGTTTTTGTACAAAAAGCGGGGAAAGGCAGTTATGTTTTCTCTTCTTTAGCCTACAAAAAACCAGCAAAATCTTACCGAGCAGCACCAAAAAGCATTGCCATACTTTGGAATACATCATTTTCAAATAGACAGAGAAATATTTCAAAAGAATTACAGTTTCTCAATGGCGTTATACAGAAGGCTGGCAGCTTGCAAGTTCAACTAATCACATTTAGCAATCAATCTGCCGTCAAAAACCTTGGATTAATCTGCGCCCAAAATGTGAAATGCCCAAGGGGTAAGCCCTTTAGCTTTTTGAGAAATGCACTGCAAAAACTTAACTATGATGGCACTACCAACTACAACAAAATTGTCTTAAACCAACTAAAAGCAGAAGAAGTTTTGTTGTTTTCCAACGGCATCAAAACAATCTTTAATGCTGATCTTAAGAAAATAAACAAGCCCATCACTGCCATTAATTCAGCTACGGGTTCGGATACGGGTGTGTTAAAAAGCATTGCCAATAAATCCAATGGCCGCTTTATTGACATCAGCAACCTCACTGTTAATGAAGGAATCCAAAAATTCCTATCAAATACTGTTCATATCAAGGTGCTGGGCACATCTAGCAATATCAATAAAGGGGATGTATTTACCGAGTTCCAAAATAATCGCATTACTGTTTTTGCCAGAACCAAAAACCAAAGCAATGGCTGGATACAACTTGAAATCAACCACCAAGGGCAATTGGTACGCAAGGCCGTCAAGCTGGGGAATCCTGTTTATATCAAACACCACCTGAATAGCCTCTGGGCCGCACGAAAAATAGAGAATCTTTCACTGGACTATAAGCGGAATAAAAAGTCAATTATCAACCTTGCTAAACACTACAAAATACTCACCAAAGATATGTCTCTCATCGTATTGGATAGAGTGGAAGACTATGTACGCTATGAGATATTGCCTCCCAATGAATTGCGCAAAAAATATTATGCTCTATTAAAGCAAAAACAAAATAAAAAACTGTATGAAAAAGAACAAGCACTCATTAGCTCAATCAAGTTATTGCAAGAGCAAAAAGTATGGTATCGCAAGGCTTTTCCTAAAAACAAACCTAAGCCAGTTGCCCCTCAAAAACCAGTGGCTAATAGAAGGGAAAATAGAGAGGCTAATAACGAAACTAATAGCGAAACAGCACCTTCTGTAGCCGCACCAGCACCTGTTATGGCAGCACCGCGGCGTATGGCAAAAAAAGTATCTGGTGAAGCAAAACGCTCCGTTCCTCCACGCAAAGCAAAAGCAGAAATAAAGCTAGCAGCATTTAGCCCCAATGCGCCTTATATAAAAGCAATAAAAGCGCAGAAAAAGGCAAACTGGCTAAAGGCTTACCGTCAACAAAAAGCAAAACATGCTAAGCAACCCATGTTCTACGTGGATGTTGCTGATATTTTTTATAAAAACAATTTAAAAACAGAATCCATTAAAATCTTATCAAACCTCTTAGAGATGGACTTTGAAAATAGTGAGTTTTTACGCGTATATGCACTAAAAGCAATGGAGCTAGGCCAATATCATCTAGCCATTAAAGCTTTTGAAAAAGTGAAACAACTACGCCCTTTCGAACCTCAGTCCTTTAGAGATTTAGCGCTTGCCTATGGCAAAGCAGGTCAAAATCAAAAGGCCGCTGATTTGCTTTATCACATCCTTATTCATACTTGGGATAATCGTTTTTCTGGCATTAAAATTGTTGTTATTAACGAGCTTAATAATATTTTAATGAAACATAAGAATGTTAATAAACGTCAATACGATAAGCGATTAATCACTCAAATGCCTGTTGATTTGCGCATTGTCATCAACTGGAGCAGCGATAACACCGATATTGATTTATGGGTGGTTGACCCCTACAAAGAGAAAACCTTCTACAGTAATAAAGTCTCTCGAATTGGAGGAAAAATATCCAATGACATCACTCAAGGTTATGGCCCAGAGGAGTTTATGATTAAGGATGCGGTTATGGGATCATACAAAATCCAAGCCAACTATTATGGTAACACTCAACAGAAGGCTCTTATCCCCGTGACCATTCGAGCAGAAATATACAGCAATTACGGAAAACCCAATGAGGAGCAAAAGGAAATTGTTTTAAGGTTAAAGAACCAAAAAGCCGTTATTGATATAGGCAAGTATCTCTATCGTCGCTAAAACGGCTATAAGTTTTTCCTTCTACATTTTACTTAGCAAAGCATTACTTCTTATTTATTAAATGCTCATAGCGCGAAGGTTCTTGGTATGCTTTTTTATATTCGTCTAAGTTTTCGGTCAGCATACGCTCAAACTCTTTGGTGAAAAACTCAAGCGCGCCTTGGTGATTGGCTTCAAGTTCTTCTGCGTCTTTGCACGTTGATGCCACAACAAAGGAGCAAAAACGCGCTGTTCCGTAGAGCATGGATGAGCTGACAAAACTGCTATCTGCTTCATCCACATGCTTATTGGCAACATCGATAAAGGTGTCTGCAAATTGTCTGAATTGTTTGTTTTTATCTATTTCGCTCATAATCATTTCTCAGCTTTTATCTTAACATTATAGCTTACATTTTTAACTCCCTCTCCCTAGCAGGGAGAGGGTTGGGGTGAGGGGTGAAGCTCAAAACAGACAAGTACCTCCGAGCTTTCTACCCCCTCCCTAGCCCTCCCCCTGCTAGGGAGAGGGGACTTTTTATTAACTTATTGGCATTATCCATATCCCCTTTTTTAAAGGAAAAAAATCAATGATCATTTTTCAAATACTGCTATAGATTCTACGTGCGCCGTTTGTGGGAACATATCCATCACACCTGCGCCTAATAATTTGTATCCATGCGTATTCACCAGCTCACCTGCGTCGCGCGCCAGCGTTGCAGGATGGCATGAAACGTAGACGATACGCTTGGCTTTGAGCTTTTTAAATTGCTCGATAATTTCTTTTGCGCCAGAGCGTGGTGGATCAAGCAAAATGCAATCGTATTGCTTTTTAAGCCACGGTTGAATGCGTAGCTCTGGCTCATCAGCCATTAAATTACAAGCATAGTAATCGGTATTTTTAATATCATTGGCTATCGCGGTTTGTTTGGCGCGGTTGACCATCACTAAATCACCTTCAACACCTGTGACGTGTTCGGCATTGCGCGCAATCGGCAAAGTGAAGTTACCCAAGCCGCAAAACAAATCTAGCACGCGCTCTTTGCCTGTCAGTTGCAATAGCTCAACGGCACGCGGCACCATTTGACGGTTGATACTGGTATTCACCTGAAAGAAATCCTGCGGGCCAAAATGTACTTTGGTATCAAAATCAGGATGCTCGTAGTAGAGCATACTGCCCTGCTCGCTAGGATCAGGATAAATACGGTGAACCGTTGTTGGGCCTTTGGGTTGTAGATAAATCTGAAAATTATGTTCTTTGCCAAAAGCAATCCACAAAGCTATATCCTTTTCAGATAGGTCTTTTAGATGGCGCACAATCAGCGCAATGTTCATTTCGCCATTGTTAGAATCATCGCCAACCGCCACTTCAATCTGCGGCGTGCTGTCGCGAGAATCCATCTCATAGATCATAGCTTGGAATAAATGGAGTTTCTTACCAATAGCCTCATGCAAGACTTCACAGCTATCCATTTCTGCCAAGAATCCGCCGTGGCGCTCACGAAAGCCAACCAACACCTTGCCCTTTTTAAACACATATTTCACGCCTAAACGCGCTTTACGGCGGTAGCCCCATGCATCACCCGTCATCGCAGGGAAAACTTCTTGTGGTTCGACATTACCGATGTGCTTAAGCGAATCCAGCATGGATTGTTGTTTGTATTTGATTTGCGCATCAGAACTTAAATGCTGCAATGAACAGCCACCACAAATCGCATAATGCTCACATTTTGGCTCGACACGATCAGGCGATGCTTCCAGCACCTCTTCCACTTTGCCTTCGGCGTGACTACGGCGTTGTGAAGTATAAATAAAGGTGACTTTTTCGCCCGGTAAGGCGCCACTGATAAAGATGGCTTTATCATCAATATGCGCCACCCCACGCCCTTCTGGGCTGAGTGACTCAATCGTGACTTCTACAGGTTCTTGCGGGAGTTTTTGTTTTCTTGTGCGTCTACGACGTGCCATGAGTACTCTTGCTACACTAGCGATTAAAAAGAAGGGAGCGAATACTAATAGGTCTTACACGATCCTGCAAATTTTTGATTCGTCAAACCCCAACGATTATTAAACGGCGCGTGTGGGTCAGATGAAATCTTGCCTGCATTCAAGGCTTCCCATAGCTGTCTTAGGTTTATATGCTTAGCATTATCATTCGGATAAATTGCTAAGCCACAAAAGGTATCCAGCTCTTTTAACAGCTCTGGCGGTAGATCAGGATGGAAAATACTACGCGCCAAAACCTGCGCGCTCACTTGATCTTCGGTCAATTTTCCACCCGAATAAGCAATTTTACTCACTTCTACAAAAAAGCGGTGCAAGCGTTTATCGCGCGATGGCGTTGAGAAATAATCGTACTCTGTGGCATTCATACAGCTACGCCCGCTGGCTTTAATAGTGCCTAATTTTGCCAAGCCATCATTTACATAATTGACCCGCTCTTTAGCAAATGAACACAAACTGTGCATCAAGCGCATTGTTTTTTCTTCTAATGGCTCTTCACGACGGCGTAGGCGCTTGGCGATTTCATCCGTAAATGGCACATAATTCAAGCCCACCTTTTGCGCGATAACATATTGCTCATTACTAAAACCAGGTTGCTGTTGCATTGGCTTATCAATATTACGCGGCCATTTAAAACGACGGTAGCCATCGCTCATCCCCACAGGATCGTGCGGAATAAAAAACGGATAGGAATAAAGCTGAATCATATTTTTAGGCGATGCAGGCGTGGTAGAACTCATAATCGCCGTTACGCCTGTCTCGGTAATGCCTGTCATGGCATACGAGTGCGTGCCGGGTTCGGTGTATAAATCCCCTGCTTTAATCTGCGCCAACGCAATAGGAAAGCTATCATTAGCAAAACTACGCGTACCCACGCGATCATTCATAAAAACAGCAAAAGCACGAAAGCGTTGATTTTCTGGAAGCTTGTCCCAGTTGCTCATGGTGTTATCTATGTACTTGCCTTTTTTATTCAGGTAATGAATTTTAAACGGTAGTTTATGTTCATACGAAAAAGTGGCGCGCATCAAATAAATAGCATCAGCACAATCATGTGGAATACGGTTGTACTCAGGCTTAGCAGGACTCATGAAGAAATCTGGCTTCCAGTTTTTTGTTACCCAGTTTTGGTACTTTATTTCCCAATCACCGTTCCAGTGATTACTGCCAGATTCCCAAACCGCCGAGAAAGAAGGTTGTGCAAAAACGAATAAAGCACAAGCGGCTATTGCCTTAGAAGTTTTAGAAAAACCTAGTGCTTTAGAAAGCCCTAAAATATTACGCATTTTTTATCCCCATAAAAGCCCTGCGAAGTAGCGCCAGAGTATACCCTAAAGCATTCATGGAGTTTATAAAAAAGTTGATGATAGAAAAAAGCTTAGATGACTACAATCTTCTAGAACGCACGCCCCCTTTTTATAAGGGTTTTGAATAGATTCTGGGTGTTCTTTATTTTGAGGCTTTTTATTTAATTTCAGAAAAGCTAATTTTAGTTGGAGTTGCTACGAGTTGATAAATTGATTCTTTATTTTTAAGCTTTTTATTATATTGTAATGCAAGTTGTGAATATTGATTAACTTTGAAATTGATAATAGCTTTTTCTTCCCCTGTATTTGCTTTTTGCCATTGAGGCTCTAAAAGCTCACCATATGTACCCAGCGAATAAGCATTAAATATAGGACTATCATCTAACTGGGAAGTTGCTAAATAATAATCATATGTACAAATCCCATGAGACTCGGGAAAACAATTATTATCAGCTCTATTAGGAACCTTATAAAGTTTAACCCAGAGGTTCTTCTCAACCCCATTACTTATTTTATTTAGATCTTCAACCTCTCCAAACACGAGTAAGTTTACCAATAAAGGAGCTTCGATTTTTTCTATATTACTTGGCTTAGCCGAACATGCACTAATCAAAAAAAGGCTTAAAATTAAGTATTTAATAGCTAAGCTACCTTCTAGTTTACTGAGATATGGATTGAGGAAGACAAAAGCCTTATTTCACACAAAGTACATTTAGCAATATTTCATTTTTTCAAATAATCCACTAAGAGTCTTTTCCCACCATTCATGTGAATAAGTTGTTCCAACAGAATTAAGTACTTTAATATTTAGTTCTTCACTTAAAACATTGGACAGCTCTTTTTTCCAAAATTCAATTCCTTCATCAAACCCACATTGTTTTTTAGATATTAAGCGAAACAAATTATCTATAGCATCTTCAGGGTCTTTGGCAAAGATGCAGGGATAAGATAAATTGCCTATATTCTGGTATTTCATGATATTTTGATTATCCATCTCCAGTAATTGAGTTAGGTATATTATTGTAACCTCTAGATTCTAAAACACTATTTATACTCATTACCGCATCATTACCTTTAAAAATATATGGCAAAACAATTTCGTTTGATTTTGTATATTTGTGTCTAATGGTTACTTCGTAAGATTTAAATGCCCAACTTAAAAAACCTGTTTTATAGGTAGCCTCATCAATATTTGCCCACTTTACACCAGAGACTCCTTTTGACCATGGGAAGATACCTGAAAAATACCATACTCCAACATCATCGTAATATAAGGAAATACTCCTTGCATAAAGTAAATTTAATAGCAACGAAAAGACAACAAAAGCAATAGCTATAATTTTTAATTCTTGTTGATAGGGAGCCAAATTCAAACTGGAAATAGCAGTCAAAATATTTAAAACTATTGATGATATTACTAAATAAATAACAGCCCGAATAAGGGTTGAAAAAATAGTTCTAATGTAACCAACCCAAGATACCTTCCATTTTTCTTTTGGGTTGGTATTTTCTTTTGTATCTACTTCCATTCGCTTTCCTTCCATCTTCAAGTTATACACCAAACATTGACGAATATAACTCCTTACGGCTTAATTTGAGAGCATTTATAGCACACACCCCTCCACTTTTACACAACCATGCAAAACTAGGGGGGTGTACTTCCATCACCTAAACATCAGCACCTTGTTTCTCTTTAACTGCAAGGTAAATTCAGGTTTATTCAGTGGCAGGAGTTTTTTTAATATTGCGTGCAAACCCTTGTCTAATTTTACTTTTGCTTCGCCGTCTAGCAAGGCTAGCCACGAGGTTATATTCGGATTATTTGTTGCCAGTTTTATCGTGCCGTCTAAATGCGATGCTTGCCCTTGATAGTGTGTGCTGGCTTTGATTTGCATTAAGCTATTTTTGCCCAGCGCGACTAATGTTTGCGGTAGTTTTTTGCTGGATTTTTCTATGCGATCGTAAAGCTCCCAGATTTGATCTTGCCCTTCGGGGTATTCGCCTGATTCTTCTAAGACCCAATCGGTTTGCAGTTTTAGGTTTTCTAGCTCGGCGTTGGCTTCGTTATAGGCGATAAACCCGTCGGCTGATAAGCCATTAAACAACAATGATATTTTGGCGGTTTCAAAGGGGTAATCTGTTGAGTTTTGGTTACCAATGTCGGCTTTAATAAACCCACTCAACTCATTGTTTTTAAGTAAAATATTGCTATTGGCTTTTAGCTTTAACAATAATGGTTTTGGCAATTTTTTATGACTGATTTTTAAATCTGAAATCTGTACCGATGCCGTGCCGGGCTTGTAGTTTGTGGTAATTGCTTTTTGATGTTGGTAGCTGAAATTAATAATATTTGCCGAGACCGCATCGGGTAAAACGCCGTAGCTAAAATTGCTCAGTTTTACTGCGCCACGGTTGTCTTCGGTTTTAAAGTTAAATATCCCTGTAATTAAGGACTCGCCAAAGTCTGTTTTCACATCAGCTTGATAGTGTGCTTTTTGCTCAAAATCAACAAGCACATTAGCCACGGGTAGCGCTTCTGGAAAAAACTCTTTTAGCTTTTCATTCTCTGCAAGGCGCAATGCCCAGCGTGAACTGCCGACACTCACCCCTGATTTTGTAATAAAGACAGGACCATTGAGCAACTTAACATTCAATTCAAAATCGCCGATGCGCTCGCTAAGCAAAGGAAAATCAGAACTTACCAACAATGTTGCATTCGCGCCTTTTAGGTTCTTTTTATAGCTTAATAATTCTGCGCGGAAAAGCTTTTTACCCACAAGCTGTGAACTGTGTTGAAGGTAAGCCTTAAATTCTTGCTCGGCTTTTGTTCCCAAATACCAGCCCGCCAGCCCCCAGAGAACGACAAGCA
>Ga0256844_10000330_pt1 | contig 18202 bp, 26 predicted proteins | sample MusselsmetaG_FD_189100 | JGI IMG/M metagenome (GOLD analysis project Ga0256844, IMG submission 189100) | Mussel associated microbial communities from hydrothermal vent at the East Pacific Rise, Pacific Ocean - Mussels | ecosystem: Host-associated > Mollusca > Shell > Unclassified ... | reverse complement strand
GCTAACGACTCAACAGTTTCAATTTGAGTCATCTGTTTTTGAGACGTGTTTTTCTCTTGCATGTAGACTTCATCACTGATTCCGTTTTCGTTGTCAGCTCTCATCTCGAATAGTACTGGCAGGTTGTTTTTCTTCAGTGCGTAGAGTCTGGTGTTACCATCAATTACCTCGAAATTGCTGTTTACAATAATAGGGTCAATGTTACCTTGGTGTGCCACAATTGATGACTCAAGTACCTTGTAGTTCTTTGCAGCTCTATCTACTGGCTGACCTCTGAATGGCACAAACATATTGTGATCCATCGTTCTGTATACTGTTGCTGTCTTTACTACTTCTGCCTTACCTCTAGGCTGATTGTTTACTTCCATGCTATTTTCCTTCTGTTGTGTGAGTTGTTGGTTCTATTTGAACACCATTGTCTGTAAATACTGTAATCTCTGCACCTTTTGGGTCAGACATGTGTGTAACTACATCGTTATTGTCTGTTACTTCTGCTCCGTCCCATACTTGATTTACTGTTTTTATATTATCCATGAAGATAATTTCCTTTTCTATGCCTTCACCTATGATTGCTTTTATTACCATCCTGCTGTTCCTTTTTCTCTTAGCGGTGTCGCTGCTATTGTTGTTTTTTTTACTTTACCTACTCTGTCTCGTAGCTCTTGTAGTTTGTTTTTGTCTACAGATGTTTGTTTGCTTTTGAAGAATGCATATGCGGCGTCTTGCCAAATCTTTAGATCGTTTTCCTTGATCTCAAGATAGAATGCTGTCTGATTATTGCTCAGTTGTGCAGAGGAATAGAAGCATTTAATACGAAGTCTTGCTTCATACACTATGTCTATTTCATCTATATCATCAGGACTTACCCCTGTGACTTCCATTGGTTTTTTGCCCAGGTTGTTTTTGCCTTTTGCTTTGGCTTCTGTGAACAAAGTTAACATCAGGAATTCAAGTAATTCATCATTATCCATGATTTGCTTTCGGAACATTGATATTTAAGGTGTGGATTGCAGGTGTCCAGTCTACTTTCCCTTTACAACCTTAGAAGATGTCCACACCAAGTGGTGTGAACTTTGCAGGCTGGACACCTTCTAAAGTTATATTTGACATTGTACAGTTTTAAAAATAATAGGTGGCTTGTGTTTGGTTCTAGGACTAACTTACGGAACTTCGACTGAACTTCAACGGAACTTCGACGGAACTTCTACTAAACTAAACGAAACTAACCCGACTTGACTTAGCTCCCTCCCCTTTTTTTTTAAATAGGGACTGCGTTACTTTTAATTATAATCCCCTCTAGCTGAATAAGGCAACTAGAGGTTCATGAAAGGATAACCATATATGAGAAACAGTCATATAATAAGTTTTATGTTTGGGACTTACAAAAGTATCTGTTTATTTTTCGCCGGGAAACTCCGCAGAAACCCGGGTACTCGAATATTACATTCAGTGTCTTGACGCCCAATTACTATTGTTCGTGCACCTCTGTGTCTATACTTAACGTATAAACCTTTGGTGATCCTATCTGTCTTGCCTTGACTCTAACTGAGCCAACATAATCTAGTCTGTACCATTTGTGATTGTGCATAAACCATTTTCCTATTCCAACGTCTTTAACTTTCATTTTTTCCCTCCTGCCATTCTAATAAGTATTTAGCATACGAAACAAGAACCTCATTATCCATAAAGTTAAAAGATGTCTTCTTGTCTTGCACGGCCTGGGAGTACTTGGCCTTGAATCTGTTCCATTGCTCTAAGGTCAAAGTTGATGTTCTCTGCTCTTTCATTTTGTGCCTCTCCTTGTTTTAGTTTTAATATTGCTAACGCTAATTCTATAGGGTCTTCCTTAAGAATTAACGCCATATACATAATCATCTCTTCATGAGTTGGTGGTTTCCCATGTATAATTGTTAGCTCTTTGTATGCAGATCTGTAATAGAGTTTTCTGTCCAGTAGTTCTTGTCCTGATATCATTTACCATCCTTCGTTGTTTATGATTTGTTTCTCGAATGTTTTGTCCGAGTTGTACACAGCACGAACCAAAGTATGATCTTTGTTCGCATCTGGTATTCCTGGATAGACAATATCAAGAACCTCAAACATTCTAGCAACGATAAGCTTCTCTGCTGTTGTTTGAGCTTTGCCAAACTCTTCTTGAGCTGTGGTTCTGTGCTCCTCATACTCTTCACGAATTGAATAGCTTTTGTCTACCATCTGGTATTGAGTTTTTAAATCACACAATATATCTGCGATCTTTCTGCAGTTGAGATTCCTTTGTAGTATTTCCTGGACCTCAGTGATGCATTTAACCTGCAATCGGTCACTTAGGCGTACAAAGTCATGGGCAATGAGTTCAACACGGTCTACGGTCTTCCTACACAATGTTTTTCTTGCAGTGCGACCAAGACCTTCTTGTTGTGCCGTTGTCATATCTGTTGTTAAATTAAAAAGGAATTTCATCTTCGTCAATTCCTTCGTAGTTAGCTATAACTTCATCGGAAGGTTCTACTGAGTCTGGAGCCAGGAAGTCGGCATAAGGTGTTTGTTCTCTGAGCCAGTCTGGACTGTAGTGTAGTGCACTAATCTTTTTGCCCTGAGACACTTTGTTCTTAGCCATGGTTCTGAGAGTCTTCAATAGTCTTGTATGATACTGTGGAAATTGGTCAAGCATCTTGTCCCACTCCACAGATATCCACTCAACATTTCTCTTCTCGTAGTTTTGACCTGTCTTACGACGGTTAATCTCATGAGCCACACGTAAGATCTCAATTGGTGACTGAGATGTTTCGTAGATGGCAAGTAAGTCTCTGATTTGTAAGTCAGGTATCTGCTTACGATTAGCATCAAGTTCTTTGATCTTCTCAATAACGATATGTTTCGTAACAAGTGTTGGGACATCTCCTACGATTGTAGGCATAACCTGTACAGCCATTTCTTCCTTGACCTTCTTGAGTCCCTCTTTATCTCCATATTCTGGAGCGTTGTAGTCGTCGTCATAGAATCCATGTTCAGATGTCCACTGAGCACAGTCAAGTAGGATTGCCTCTTTCTTGCCCTCGAATAAGCGGATCATTCTTCCCACTGCTTGTTGCCAGACACGTCTGGTTCTTGTTGGTCTTGCAGCAATACCACATTCGATAGATGGATCATCAAATCCGACGAGAACTTTCCCGACAGAACATAAGATTCCTCCATCTTTTTTGAATTTCTTCATAGTGGCCTTAGCGTGCTTTTTTGTCATCTTGCTATGATAGGCATAGGCTTCTTCTCCAGAAGCTCTAAAATTCTCTGCTAGGGCCTCTGAATGCTCGATACCAGTACAGAATGCAATAGTCTTCTTACCCTTAGCAATTTGATGCCAAGCTTTTACAATTTGTTCATTGAATGAGTCGTTGTTAATTTTACCGTTTAGGAATTGTTCGGAGTATTCTCCGGAACCAGCAGTTGAATAGTCCATGTCTTCAGAGAATCTAACCGAGTAGACTCTGAGTGGAGTCAAGTACCCGTCATCTGTAAGTTGACGTATTGTCTGCGTTTCTATGATGTCTACGTCTCTCAGGGCGTAACCCTTCTCGTCGTATACCGTGGCCGATACTCCTGCTATTTTGCTGGGGGACAGTTTCTTTTTAACAATTTCCATTGTATCTGTTCTAAAACTTCTGTGAAATTCATCCACAACCAGGACATCGCATTCAACATCTATTTTGTCTATTCTTGCATATAATGTTTGTTGCATACAAATTGTTAGCTTTGCTTGATGATCAAATTCCTGCCCATCATATTCTGCAGCAACGACCCTAAAAGGGATCTTCATTTTTCTTGCTGCTTCTATTGTTTGCTGAACCAGTGCAGATAAGTTCATCATAAACACTACAGAATTACCTTCTTCAATTTGGTCTTCTATAAACTTCATTATTGTGAAAGTTTTTCCAAAACTCGTTGGTGCAGATAGACAAACTTCTGTACTTCCGAATACGAAAGCCCCATCCATTTGTGTAACTGCTTCTTGCTGGTATTTTCTAAGTTCTATTTTACCCATGTTGTCTCTCCACTACATTTTCTATGTCTAAGGTTTGTAATTCTGGTTCTTCGGCTCTGTACATCATTTCATATATTTGTGGAAATTGTGCAATTTCCCAATAATCAGATCCGTCTGTCTCTAATGCTTCTTTTATCTCTTCTTTTAAATGTTTGATAGAAAAGAATGTGCTTGAATCAGAATAATCTCTAAATATGTCTGATGTCCATGTGCATACGTCATCACTGTCTTCTTTTACTAGGGTGTGGTACAGCTTTGTTACCTCTTGGGTTTCTTGTTCATTTGATAGAGGGTGGTGTATGTCTACATTATAGCTACTCAGGCATTCATACATTCCTGAGTCTATAAATGTCTTTAGGCTAACGTGTTCTCTTTTTACTTCTTTGAGGATGTCTTCTGTTGCTTTAGCTACAAATACATCTTTAAGTGCTGTTCTTTTTTTATCTATTTTTGCCATCAACTTCTTTACGTCTGACACTATGTTTAATATTTCTTTTGCATCTTCTTCTGTATTTTGATCTTTCACAAGTTCTTTAAATAAATTCTTACTATATTTCTCTCTTAAGTAATCACCCATGTTGTCTCTTCCTTTGCTCATATAGTTCATGTTCTGTCGGTGGTTCAGGACGTGCTGCAGGACTCGACAACCAGGCTTCAGTGATGAGAGCTAGTTGCTCGTTTCCAGCATTTTCTTTAACTGGAACCACCTGTAGAGAATCTCCGTTTTTGTCTTTGATTCTTATACAGTGGTTGAATGGTACTGACATGTCCAGCTCAACGCTGTGTATGTCACTTACTTGCATTCTTTCTTCTCCATTCGGATGCTGTTGTTTTTATAGCATGTATGTTTGCAGCTCTATTCAATTCATCATCTGTCTCGAAATTCAAGAAGCATCTTCTTTTGAACTGAGCAACTATGTGCTCATATATTTGTCTAAGTGTCATTACTTATCCTTTTTGTCCAAAACCTTCATGATCTTGTCTGTTAAGAATCCTGCAACTGCAATTGAAATTGCGTATTTAATGTATTGGTTCATGTGTTCTCCTTTACCAATTAGCTAAATGATCTACTATTTTACGTGGATCTGGATTGTAGTGTGGACATACAGCTTTGTGTGAACAATAGAATTCACATCTTGAACTGATAACCTTACCCTTGACATTTCGCGGCCAGCGATCTGTACATACTGGAGGTATTGTACCAGACTCCAGGTAAGACTGAAGTGAATTTGTAATCTCTACTACTTCAGCAAACAATACATCTGCAGAATTCATTTCCTCTGTTCCTACTTTGTTTGGAATGATTAGTGGCTGGAACACATTCTCGTGGTTCACAGCAACAGTATCTTTCAGGAAGAAGTCACAGTGTAGTTCAATGTCACCATCAATCATTGTTCTGTCAAGTGTCGTGTCGCGTCTAAAGAGTGCATCAAGAACATGTAGTTGTTTTGTATAACCACTTGTATGGATGTCTTTTTCAGTCATCTTACGTGTGTATTTTTTTGTAAGCTTGTAGTCATGTATCTCATAGTTGTGTGGTGTCGGTTCTACAATAAGGTCTGCAGTACCAGACAGAATCCATCCATTATCAAGCTTATGATGCATGGCAACTTCCGCACCATAAATTGTTGCGTCAGTTTTCATCTTGTCTTTTACAAGTTGCTCCATACCAAGGTGGAAGACAGAACCAAGAGTTGCGTCTGTGATTTCTGTCTCTGTCCCCTTGCCATGTACAATAGCTAAGTAGTTTTGTAGCGGGTCGTTTGCAACCATTGATGCTGATATTACATAGTCGTCATCTTTGTTTACAAATCCGGATACATATTTTGTACCCTCTACAATTAAATTCTTTAAGTCATAACTCATTACATTCCTCCTGTCATCATTCCATAGGTTTCATTGAATACATCAACAACACCTTGATTTACCATAGCCTTAAGCTTGTGCCCCTCAATAATATTGTCTGATATCATCATGTTCTCCATCTCTTTTCTTGTGAAGTTGTCGTCGCCATCAGCTTCTTCTATGGCAGTTTCGTTTCCTGCTTTGTTCATGTTGAGCTCATATGTCTCACGAAGTACATCTTCATTCATGAGTGCAACTCTACCAGTGGTAAATCCTATTTCAACAAGATATTTTTGCATTTCAGCCTCACCTACTTCTTCGAGTTGATCTGCGAAGTTAAGTTTGTATGTAGCTCTTACTTCGTCTTCGTCCCATGATGAGATGTCTCCAGGAGTGAAGCCAATGTCAAGTAGTTCCATGATCATTGTACCTATCTCCATGTCTTCATCCTCTTCATCTTTGGTAATACCTGCAGCTTCGTCTTCTAGGTCATCAAGTCTCTCTCTCCAATAGAGGTCAGACACTTGATCGGGAAGCATTGCATTCATTTCCATCCATGTTAAGATTTCTTTTTCGACAAGATACTTCTTCATCTCCCAGAATGGTGGTTCTACTTCCATGTCTTTTAGTAACTCTGCATTCTCTTCGTCTTCTTCCAGTTTAACCTGGGCGTAGAGTTCTTGAATTTCATTCATGGTCTGACCACGTAAGTCTATGTCTGTGTATCCATTGTTCAACAGATACAGTCTTTTTTGTGCATAGTTTAACGTCTCAGTTTCGGGTTTATTACCAGCGGTTCTTTCCCATCCCCCGAAGAGCCCTGCGTTTATTTCTGCGACGTTGTGCTTTCCCGAGCGTTTACCACCACCAGAATGATGGCTTGTGTGGGGGGCTAACAATCTACCTCGTCCTTTAAGAACATTTGTCTTCAGAACTAGCGATACATCAATGCTGAATGGGCATTCAACCCACATCTTCATCAGCTCGTCCTTTAAGTTATCAAATGTTGCTTTGTCTGCATTTGCAAAGCCATCTTCTAAGAAATAGTTTGGTCTCTTTTTTTGAATTTTTGGTGCAGGAGGCGGAGGTGGTCTTGTACCAAATAACTTGTCAATAAGTCCCGGTTCTCTAGGAGCCACTGGCTCTGGCTCTGGTACTTCAAATCCCTTTACTACGGTAAGTGTTCTACCCTTTTTATATACCTTGTCTCCATTCTCTGTACCGTTAAACATACGATACTCTGTATGAATGATTTGAGCGTGGTTATCTTTGTGCTGAATGATACTTGCAAAGTTAGCTACGTTTTCCCCGACGTTTAGCGGGAAATTTACTCCTGGGTGATCAATGTTGGTTCTGAGGTCTGTTCCTGAGAATCTATTGACGCCATTTGGGTGTGCGTGAATAGAGTGCATACCTTCAATTGTGAAGTTCTCGAATCCCATTGCTACAAGGTTCTGATACATTGGCGTAAGTACAAACTCGTTATACTTAGTCATTGCCATTTCTTGAGCGTCATTGTTTGCTGTACCTACTTCACCTAGGTTGAATTCAACTGATGCTCCTCCAACCTCCTGATGATAGTTGTACATACATAGTGGAACACATAGATCCATGATCTGTCCGTCTGCTTCTAGTCTTGCGATTAGTGATAGATAGTGATGTTGATACTCTGTTGTGTATCCACCTGTCATTCCAGAACGCTTCTGGAACTCTTCAATTGCTTCTGTTGTATGGAATAAGACACCAAAGTTATTAGTGTCTACTCCGTCTATAATTCGTGCTGGTGTCGTGATTGTTACTGCCATTATGCTACCACCTGTTCATTTTGCATGTTTGCTATTAATTCTCTTTCCTCTGCTGTTAGAGGTACTGCTGTTTCGTCGAATGGATTTCTTGCTGGAGCAACTGGAGTTTCATCTACTTGTGCTACTCTGTTGGTTCCCGTTCCATATGCTGGTACAGTCTGGTTTTCTATTCTGACTGTTGCTGTGTTCTCATCTGCAAGATCTGCTTCTGCTAACACTACTTCTGCAAGATCTGCTTCATCTGGTTGTCCTGGAACAACTACGGCTTCAATCATTCTCCAAGCTCTAGAACCACGTTCTGGTCTAAGTCTTGTCGCTCTGTTTGATTGATATAAGTAACCTTCTTCAATCACTCTGCTACCTGCGTCATAATGTTGTCCAGCTACAAACGCAGGATATTCCGTAGTCGGTTCTTGTTCAAAGCCTATATATGTGTTGTTTTCTAGCCAATCTTTTACAATGTTTGAATCTAGGCTATGCCAACCACCGTTAAGCTTCATCTTTGGGTCTCTATATTTACCTACATGGGAGATGGTTCCGTCTGTAAAGTTATTACCATCTCCTTGTTTAAATTGTTTCCATCGTGATTGGTCATGAATGTCTACAGTTTGTACTATAGGCTCAGCCACCACTTCCCCTGCCGCTTCAGCCATGGTATGGGCGATACGGTCTTTAATATACTTAAGGTACTGCTTTTTGGTTGCTCCATCGTTTTCAGTAACAAATTCTTGAAACGTAAGTGCTTTCGCTCTTACTCCTGTCACGAACTCTTCACCAAGAAGCAATTCGATTGAAGCAGATACACAGTTCTCTGAGTATGTCATTGAGCCTGGATCCATACAATCGCTATTCAATGGTGATGTCGTGTTACAGTGGTTCAAGGATGATACTCCCGCCTGTGTGTTGCTGTTACCTGAGTGAGTACAGATACGAGAACCACCATTCATTCCACTACCAGTAGATTGACCTTCTGGGTGTGCAATGTTAGCTCCCTGCATAGGACATAAGTTCCATGCTAGACCTTTGGTTGAGTAGATGGTTCCATAATATGGATATGCTACGCCGCCAATATTGATGATTTGACCAGGGATGATATAGTTACGTCCCTTTGTATCTTTCTCTGAGATTACTTTTCCAGTATCTTTCATGGTTTTAATCTCTTCGTAGTTCAGTACGAATTGATCATTATGAATGTCAACTTGAAATCCTTTGTTCTCCACGAAGTAGAGAGCAGGAGTATCAATTGCAGCAATTACATTTGCTATGTCAAGTGAGTAGTCAGTCTTGTTGTATGCATTTGGGAATACTTTTTCAAGATCTGCTCTTTTTCCCTCTTTGAATGAATAGATCGCCATTGTCCATTTCTCTTCATCTTTTTTAAAGTCAAGTTCTTCATTGTTTAGGTTGTGAACAATAACCGGGTGAAGCAAGTTTACAATTTGTCTTTTCTTTCCCTTTTTGACATCCATAAGCAAGACACCATATAATTCTGTTTTTGTTTCTTTATAAATGTCTCCTACCATTGCAAGAGCTTGGTTGATGGATAAGTTTCCATCTCCAACCTTTGTAATTTCCATAGACGATCCGAAACGCTTCCACGCTTTGGCTGATCCGTCTCCTTTTCTGTGCATATGTGGGTTATGATATTTTGACATCAGACCTTCAATTCCTGATGTAAAGTTAATTTCTTCAACCGCAAATCCCAATCCATTTACTGAAGTATATGAATCGGATGTCGGTTTATCTTCTACGAGATCCTTGCTTAATTCTCTTACGAGATCAAGACAGGTTTGCTCATAGATCTTTTGTAATGGCGTTGCAGCCAGTGATAGCATATTTGTTGCCATTAGTTCTCCTCCGGTAAGTTTAAATCTTCTGTTACACCTGAATGAATAAACAGTTTCTTAGATCCAGCCTTGAATCCATCAGCCAATTGAGTAGCATACATCTCATCAAAGTTTGCTCTGAGAATACTATGCTCATCTGTCGTGCCACATGCTCTATCTCTGTCTCTTAAGTGCTCAAGAAACTTGATAGTCATTGTGAGGTGGTTCAGTAGAAACTTGGATACGTTGATTTTTCCGTATGTCTCCATCATCAACTCGTCATCAACTGCAGGATTCTCAACGAGTGAGAACTCTGAGTCTCTGTGTGTTGCAGCAATGAATGTATATGGTGAGTCTGATAGCCATCTTCTGGTAGCAATATCTGGTGCACCATAAACTATGGTTCTGTCTAGTCTTCCTACACCATTAGAAGTAAGATCCTTACGTTCCATTCTTGCGGGATGTGTAAACCATCTTGATGCAATCTTGTCAAATTTTCTTGGTAGACAATCTACTTTTTTTGCTGTTTGCATTTGATTTCTGAACTCTGGGATGAATGGTATTCTAAGCATGTTAGGAATATCAAAGTCATCATCATCGTATGCGTGTGCTGATTGAAAGATTCTATCTTTACCTGTCCACTCTGACATCTGGAATACCCAGTGCAGGAAGTTTGATCCTGTTCCACCTAGCCCTACAAGAGCTAGTCCGAATTCTTTATTCTTTACTGCCTGTAGTAGTTTTGAGATGTCTGTCTTAGTGTATCCGAGCATTGTTACCAGCTCTGAGATGTGGAGTTTTTTACAGCTTAGATCTTCTGAAACTCTCTCTGAGATAGCATATCCATCTCTACTTGTTGCCAAGAATGAAAGTATGCCAATATTTGGAGCAACTATCTCTCTTGCTAAGATATAGGGGTAGAATGAGTCAAGCAAGAGCCGTGACATTCTGTTTCTGTCATTGGTTCTTGCTATATCAAAGAAGTCGTATCGGAACTTAACTTTCTCGAAAATCAAGTTGTTTAGTTTAATTGTTTTGTTCATATTGGTTTCCTTTCCTTTATGTTGTTGGTAGAGGGATTGGTTCCTCTACAATATTTAACACATCACCTGTGTAAAGCTTTTGTGGCACTCCTGTCATTCTAAAGTATATTTGCTCATCTTTTCTATATGCTTCCACTGGTTCCCACCGTGGATGCATAAATGCTTGTTGTTGAAATAATGCTAAATAAAATTTACCATGTACTAATTTTCTTTCTTGTTCTCTGCTTAGTGCCATATTTTAACTTCCTTTCATGATGTTGTGTAGCCACATTCCAAAACCGAACTGAATCGGTTCTGGGTCTAGCTACTTACTTACCAGACGAACTGTTAGCAGTCAACGATGAAGTTGAAGCTACTGATACAGTTGGTGCTGGTGCACTTGGTGCTGCTGTCTTTGCGGCCTTTTTGACCAAATCTGCCATAGATGCCATGATTATGCCTCCTTTGCTTGAGCAACATCTACGATGTCACTTGCTTTTCTTAGTCCTGAAGCTGTTGCCTCACGAACAGTGTCGCTTGTCTTTGTAAGACCAGATACATCAATGCCATCAACAACGTCATTAATAAGCCCCTCGAAGTCGAAGCTTCCAAGAAAGTCATCATTCGCTGCGTTAACACCTGCATCTGCAAGCATTACTAGCTTCTCGTTTGTTGAACCAAACTTGATGATTGCACCTGCTACTGCATTTGCAAGTACGAATTTGAACCAAGGCTCATCTTTGTACATTCTAGCCATCATAGGTAGTCTTGGAGCGATCATGTTTCCAACTCTCTCGTTGAACATTGATCCTGCTCTTCTGCTTGCGTTAGCTTTAAACGCTGTCTTGTTTCCCTCAAGTAGGATTGATCCTACATCTTTTAAATTCATTGCCATTGGTGGCTCCTTTTTTGTTTCATGTGTTCAAGAACGTATCCGTTCTAAGTCTCGTAGTAGCTACTTGGGAGATATTACACAACTCCTTCCAAGAAGTGAAACCAAGTTTGCTACTTTGTATTTTCTGCTACGTACTCATCATAGAATGTCTGATACCAGTTGGATTTAGCGATGTCTTGTGGACCCACTTTGCCTTTCTTAAATGCTCTCATTCTATACTTGATGATGTTACCTTTGAGCCAACCCATAAGCTCTTCATGAGTTAACAGCTTAGCAAGCATGTCATTGACATTTGTGTCAGCCACCTGATAGTGAGATGGTTGGTGCACAGCCTTGTCTACAATTCTTACGCTGGCAGTGTGTTGTGGTTCTGGATCTAGTATTGAATCCATAGCCTTCATTCTGGCTGCTTCAAATGCATCTGCAGCAATTGAGTTTTTCATTGGACTATTTACCGACATATATTCACCATAGGATAGTTCCTGGTCACTAGGCTTGAACACAATAGGTTCTCTATCTGGATCCGGTTGACCAGCTATTGCTTCTATCTCGTCTCCCCACTCTTCCATGAGTTTGTTAAATTGTTCTTCTTTCATTTGTATCCCCCTTCTTTCTTTAAGTGTTTCGTATGGGTCAGTCATCATTTAATCCTTCATCTCTTCTGTAATCATTCATTTCCTCTTCTGCAGTTGCCTGCTCCATGGCAGTCCATGCGAAGATATCCATTGGTTCTACTTCACTCTCTTCACATCTCTGTAAATACAGTTCGTAGTCTTCTTGGTTCGCCTCGGACATTGCCTTTATGTCTCGTGTTCTCATGACATTTTGTATATAACAATTAGCCACACTACTATGGCAACTGTATATCCTATAGCCTCAAATGGAGACGTGGCTGTTGCTTCAACAATAGCCATCTGTACCTCTGGGCTTAGTGTCTGAAAGGTGGTTTCATTAATGTCTTCTAAGTTCATGTTTTCTCCTAGTCATATATCATATCTTTAAGTTGTCTTGCGACAGATGGTTGCTTCAATACTTTCTCTGCTGCAGCTTCTATCTGTCTTGATCTCTCTCTTGATACACCAAGGATATCTCCAGCTTCAGCAAGTGTATATGAACCACCAACAGGTAAACCTGTTTGCTCCTCTATCATTAAGATGAGTAGTTGTTTTTCATATGCAGTAACATATTCCTTCTCTAGTGCCAATTCCTGGCCATAAAGGATGTCCTTACTGCTTCCTGACTTAAGAGTAAGAATAAGTTTATTTACAGAGTTTATTCCCTTTCTTCTTGCTAGTTTTTCTGATCCAGAAACTCTATCCTCTTCCTTGTATCTGGTTTTTGTAGCAAAACCTTTAGCGGCTTTGGTGCAATCCCTAACAAGTATCGAGTACTTAAAGTTTTCTATTTCTTCTTTTGAAAACATACCAAGATGATGGTCTTCATATAAATTTCTATTCTTTTTTACGACAGTTTTTGGTTTAGTGGCTCTTTCTGTTTTCTTGTGTACTCTTTTTTTTGGTACTTTTTGTTTTGTTTTTGTATTGGATGTTTTTGAAATTTCCTTTTGTACAATAACTTTACACTCGTAGCAGTACTTTGATGTTCCTGTCTCTGACCATTTTGGTTCAACACCACATCGTTCACAGATATTTTTATTATTGACTTTTTCTCGTCTCTCATTCATATTTCTATCCTTAACGATCTTTGCACATTTTGTACAATATTTTGTGTAGGTCATAATCTTTTTGCATTCAGCACATGGAGTATAGTTTCTTTGTCTTCTCATTATTTGATGCACTCTGTTTGTCTCTCTTTGTTCGATTATTCTACAATCAGAACAATATTTACTTGCTCCTCTTGCTTTATCTGCCAAGTGACATCTGATACATTTGTTTGACATGCCCTATCCCTTTCTTGCGAATGCTACCCCACCAGAACCCCATGTCTCCATGTACTTCTGCAGTGCTGCTTTGAAATTTTCTGCCATAATCAGCTTACCATCTACGATGTAGCGTGTTTGACTTTGATGTTTCAATTTCATCATTGTTTCTCCTTTATTTTAGTTAGGCTCTTCTCCGTCCCTAAGACGCACCCAGTGCCTCTTAGCTTTCATTACTTCGTTGAGCATTTTGTTATCTTGATACATATAGTGAACAGCAATGAGTTTCTTCATGTGTTCTTCTAGTAGTTCAAGTCTTCTGTTGCAAGTTTCTTTGTCAACTCTTGGAACGTCGTTGGTTCCGTAGAGCTCAAGATTCGTTAGCATCTTCTAGTCCTGTACGTCTATCATCCTTGAGTTCAAGGTCTGGATAGTTTTTCTTTACAAGTTCAATTCCATCAATAGAACCAAATTCAATATTCAAATCTTCATTTGCTCTCTTGATGTCTTCAAGTTTTTGTTTCATTTCTCGTTGCTTTTTGATAAGGATGTAACCTTGCCATATAATGACAAGAGCCACTCCTAGCGATACCAATTCATTACTCATATTGTCTCCTTATATAGGTTCAAATAGGGCTGCTGCCCAACCATTGTTCTTGCTCCCCAGGTTATCTCTAACAAATTGAAACGAACCAAGGACGTGGTTCTTGTCGTTGTCATAAGATTTGTTATATCCTGATGGGCTGTAGTCATTTCTTAATTCATATTCGTCTCCGATTATGAAAGATGAAGTTCTATGGGATAATACTATTTCGCCATGCGGGTTCTTGTAATATCCACCAACATAGACTACCTTGTCTCCCTTGACGCATTCTTCTCGTCTTTTTTTACCAGAGATTTCAGTATTTATGTTTCTAATTAGGGCAGATATCCTAGGATTTTCCATCTGATTTTGCCTCAAACTCACCTGACATTATAGCATTTTTCATGAAATTATACCAGCTAGACGCGTGCTCAGCGGTAGTATCAATAACTTCTTTCTGAGTATCATAAGCTTGTTTGTCAACTCTTTTAGCCTTTAGCATGTACATTGTGTACGCAGCTTTTCCTTGAACCAGCTTCTTATCTGAGATATTGAGCTTAGGAGTTCTGAGCTTTTGTGGCATAGCTTCAACGTGGTTCTTCATCACCTCTAGTGCCATGACTACGAGTGAGATCAGTACCTTTGAATTGTCCTGGAACTCTTTTGTTTCATTGATTCTGTCCATGATTCTTCTTTCGTCATCAGAGAATCCATTGATGACTTTTGATGCGTAACCTGCAGACTTAAGTTTGTAGCAGATTTCCGGCATATCTACATTCATGCGTTCTGTATGTTGCTTGAGCCAAATGTATGTATAGGCAAGTACCATTCTGTTCAATAGGCTTGCTCTTCGTTGTTCTTCTGTCATTTTACTTTCCTTCTGAATTTTACTCTTGTTCCACCATGTGAAAATGCTACTCCTTGAGCATTATCTTCATATTTATGTACACGTCTCCACTCTGAGTTTGATGTTCTATTCCATGCACACTCAAGCTCAACTCCATTCTTCCATAATGCTCTCCATAGCTCTACGTCTGTTTCGCATGGATCTTGTGACAAGACAGTAGCGTTGGCTTTGTCAAGTATTCTTTGTCTTACTATTTCATGCATACTCATTATATTTTTCCTATGATTTTGTATTTCTTTCTGAATTCCATGTAGTCTATTGTTCCAGGTCGTACTCGGAATTCAATAGTTGGTTGGTTCGTTACAAACGGGAATAGAGTTGTTGCTCTCTTCCACTTAGGTCTATCGTTTGCTAGGTTTCTCCATTCAATAAAGTAGTTTGTTTTTTTGCTTAATGTTCTCCATGCACTTTTGTCATTATTAGCTATTGGAATTTTTCCACCAGCAATGATTTCTGGACTAGCAAGTATTGCGTTGATGTCTTCAAGCATTGGTGCTCTTCTGGATTGCTTTGTATATGCTATCTTTACTTCAGCATTCGCTTCTCGTGATATTATTCTAACCTGACATGTAAGTATTAAGATGTCTGTACCGTATGGTACTTTTGCTGTGCCCACTGTTGGAGTAAGTATAAGCGAATACCATCCTTTGTAATCATATCCGCCCTCTTCTGGTGAGGCTGGTGCCACAGAAACGACTGTGTACTCTAACCATAACATAAAGTGTCGATCTGCATGTCGTGTATCTCTTGTGGATATGGCAGCCAGCTCGACTATGTCTCCAGCTTCAGGCTTCTGGTTATATTTACGTGGAGCATATGCTTTGTTTCTTTTTCGTTCTAGTGTTGTTGCCATATCTTTCCTTTCATGATTTTTATAACAAACTCAAGCGAACCAACAGACTATTCCTTTCTGTTGGTTCTATCAATTTGTTTTGATTATCTTGTTTAGAATACAAGTGCGTCTACCAATTCCGCTAAGGGGCCTTGTGACATATTGTCTACATGGTAGCCCCCCGAGGACTCGAACCTCGAATTATCTGTAATTGTTGCACGACCCGGTTTTATGTCTAGTTCCCTTTTTTAAGATGAGTTAAGAATATTGTATAACCACTCTACCACTTCGCCATATGTTTGGAGGCGAAGGAGGGGGTTGAACCCTCGTAATATTCTGAAGTTTTTCTAGGACTGACAAGTGTTAAAAGTCTATAGTGCTAAGCTTAAATGGGATGATAAAATAAGCTTAATGATGACTACACTACCCCTGAAATAAGTTTAGGGTTATAGTGCAGGGTAAATTTAAAGATAAGTTTGCCCAGGCAGCCACCTTAGTCTCAGTGGCTCCATGGGCAAACCTTTCGGTTTACCAGTATTGGGGTGATGGAAAACACGTTGAACTTCCTTGCGGTGTCAAACTCCAGGCTTTCATTTGTTTCACTTTCACGTTACCTCCCAGCTTTAAGGGACCCAATTATTTACCTATCCGTTGATGTATCCGAAGATTGAATCTGCGAATTTCTTTGTTGTATCTACAACCTGTGTGTTTGCTCTTTGACGTGCAGTCTTCACTGCTCTGATTGTAGCCGTAAGACGTTGGATCTTCTCTGCTTTATCGAGTGACGTTAGTGCACCAGAGAATTCATCAATCACGAATTTACCTACGACTGTAGTTTTCTCTTGCTGAACCAGTTGAGCCTTAAACTCTTTGGTAGCAGGAGACACTTCAACCCAGGTCTTCTCAGTAATTGATTGTTGGTTCTCTCTTTGATTCTTAGTAACAAACACATTTGCAACCGGGTAGCCCTCTGCCTTAATCCATGACTTAGATGCGTCAAGAGTGGGGAGTGCATTATATAGAGCGAGCAATGATGTTAGCTTCTTCTCCATACTTAGAAGTACTATAGCTGGAATGTCTTTAGCAATTACGGTATCACCGACTACGATGTCTGCTTTTGCTTTCTGGTTTGCGTCTTCTTTCTGAAGAGTCACGTCCCAGTATCTTGCGATTTCCGTTGCTGCGTAGTCAAGCTGCTCGGTTGCAGTTGATTGAACTTCTTTTGACTCTGTTGCCTGAGTAAGGTGCTGTAGCGATTCGTCAAATAGAACGTGTGCTTTTACCATACCAGCAAAGATAGTCTCTTTAGTTGCAAGTGTCTTTGTTGTCTCTTTTTGTACTCTGTTAGCTGTTTCTGATAATCCAGTTTCAACTGCGAGTAGTTCGTGTAGTGCTGTTTGTTTCATTTGGTTTTCCTTAGTATAAGTTTGAGTCACCAGAACCACGGTATTGAGAATATGTGGTAATCGAGTTTCCTCTCCCACACGTAACCCAGTAGTAAGCCAGTGGTTCAGTGATGTGTTATTTTGTACAGTACTTGTTACAGTAGACTGTAATAGTTTCTGAGTGTCTGTCTGAACGAGTGTATCTAGAGAATGTTCCCCATAGGTCATTGCCCTGGGACACATTTCTGTATTCATCTAGGTTCAGTGTCGTCTGGAAGTAAATTCCAGATGTTGCTGTGTTTGTGCTATCTTGATTGAAATGCTGTGAGTAGTTAAACCATGTTACTGCTCCACCTACAAACAAGAACCAAGCTAGTCCAATAAATGCTGCTTTCATTTTTTGTCCTTATCATGGGCCTTGTTCCAGGCCCAGGTGATGACAACTACTGTTGCCAGCACTCCAACTCCTGCGAATAGATATGTCATCGTTGAGACCTACAGGTAGTCTTCGAGTCTAAGTCCAAGCTTTGTTGCAATAACTTTAAGCTCTTTCTCTTCGTCTGGCTCTAGTTCACCATCAGCGAATGCAACTTCGATAGCCATGATGAGTACCATCTCAGCTTCATCTTTGTTACCTTTACAGTCAGCGATCTCTTTCATTACATCTAGTCTACCCATACGGTAAGACGCTTCAAGTGCTTTACACTGCTCGTCAAAGTACTGGTGTGGCTCGTTTCCGAATGCAGCAAGTGCTTTTGAACTGTCGATGATCTTACTGATCTTCTCTACTTCTTCGTCTTCGAGCTCACCATCTGCATAAGCGATAAGTGCTGCGGCACATACCATAGCCTCCATCAAGTCTTTGTTTTCAGCTTTAATGCTTTTGTTTGCGAGGTCTGCACCTGCACCTTTTAATTTTTTAAACATTCCGAACATAAGTTCTCCTTTTTGGTTGCCGTTGTGGCCATAATTTAGAACCGCCAATGAGTGCATTTAAACCCATAGTCTTCCGAAGCCCGATAGCTTGTCAGAAATCCAAGACTATGTGTCCCTCTGTGGTGGTTCACCTCCGATAGAGGATTTGTTTGGTGTACACGCTAGGAATTTAACCTAGGACCTTCGGACTGTTAGACCGACGCTCTAACACTGAGCTACTAGCACATATAGGCTCCCTTGAGTCTTTC
>Ga0256844_10000329_pt1 | contig 18218 bp, 16 predicted proteins | sample MusselsmetaG_FD_189100 | JGI IMG/M metagenome (GOLD analysis project Ga0256844, IMG submission 189100) | Mussel associated microbial communities from hydrothermal vent at the East Pacific Rise, Pacific Ocean - Mussels | ecosystem: Host-associated > Mollusca > Shell > Unclassified ... | reverse complement strand
GTCCCAAAAAGATAAGTTTATAGGTGTTTTTGTTTTTCGCAGATTTCGTTGAAATTTTTTAAAACATATTTTTTGAACTGTATAAGGATTATAAGGAAATATAAGGTTTCATATAAGAAAACCCTTAGATGCCCTTCTATGAAAACTTCTTTTATGTAATTATATGGTTTAAAACGTTTCTGCGAAAATCTGCGAAATCTGCGGGAACAAAATATTATGAGCGAAGCGAATATAAAAAATTAGCAAAATATATCCAAAACCTAATCCCAAATGAGAGATTTTCTTCTTTTAGCATTCGCCTCATTACTCTTCTATCACAGCTTGGGCAAATGTTTTTGGAACAAAAACTATATTTAGCCATTTCATTATTAATTGGTACCTATTTATCATTAATTTCGCAGCCGAATAAAACAGAACACAGATGCTAGTAGTAAATAAAATAAGAGCCGAGAAGGAACAAATGATTGAAGGTCTTAAAATTAAGAATTTCAAGAATTTAGAGATATTAGATGAAATTATTACCTTGGACGATAAGCGTAAGGAGTTTCAAAAGAAATTGGATGATGTTTTATCTGAGTCGAAGAGTATTGCCAAAGAAATAGGAATGCTATTCAAGACAGGTAAGGTGGAAGAAGCGAATCAGAAAAAGGCTCGTACTTCTGACTTAAAGGAACTTTCTAAGCAGTTTGGTGAGGAATTGGCAAATGCTGCCAAAGAGCTTACGGATAAACTTTTACAAGTTCCCAATATACCACATCCATCGGTTCCTGCTGGCAACTCTGACGAAGATAATGAGATCATTAAAAATGTAGGTGAGATTCCTGAACTGAGTGCTGATGCACTTCCTCACTGGGAATTGACTGATAAATACGATATTATTGATTTCAAATTAGGAAATAAAATTACAGGCGCAGGATTCCCGCTTTATAAAGGTAAGGGGGCTCGTTTACAACGTGCATTGATTAACTTTTTCTTGGACGAGGCCGAAAAAGCAGGCTTTCGTGAGGTTCAACCTCCATTGTTGGTGAATGAAGAATCGGGCTATGGTACAGGGCAACTACCTGATAAAGAAGGTCAAATGTATCACGTTGGCGTGGATAATTTATATTTAATTCCTACAGCTGAGGTGCCGATTACCAATATTTATCGCAACGAAATTGTAAAAGCTGAGGATTTTCCAATTCGAAATACCGCTTACTCTCAATGCTTCCGTCGCGAGGCTGGCTCATACGGTGCCGATGTGCGCGGACTGAATCGCTTGCATCAGTTTGATAAAGTGGAGATTGTGGTGATTGAACATCCTGACAAATCGTACGAGCGCTTAAACGAAATGAGCGAATATATTCAAGGACTTTTGGTTAAATTGGAACTTCCTTATCGTCTTTTGCGCCTTTGTGGAGGTGATTTAAGTTTCACTTCTGCACTTACCTTCGATATGGAAGTGTATTCTGCTGCGCAAAAGCGTTGGCTAGAAGTGAGCTCTGTATCCAATTTTGTTGATTACCAGTCTAATCGATTGAAATTGCGCTATAAAGATGAGAATGGGAAAACACAATTGGCACATACATTAAACGGAAGTGCCTTGGCTCTTCCTCGAATTGTTGCTGCGCTATTGGAAAATAACCAAACGCCAGAGGGAATAAAAATCCCTAAAGCTTTGATTCCTTATACAGGTTTTGATATTATAAATTAATGGACTTAGTTTCCTTTAAAAAAAAGAAACAAAGTCAGGAGATTAATAGATGATTCTAAAAAACAGATATTTCAAGCAAGGATTACTTACTTTAGTATTCCTATTGATATCTGTTTTTTCTGTTTATGCCCAATCTACAGAAGAAAAATTGGCGCTTCAATATTTCCAAAATAGTGAATTTGATAAAGCAGCTGATTTGTATAAAGAGATTTATAAAAAACAGCCCACACCGATATATTATAATTATTATTTGAACTGCCTTTTTGCAAAAGAGGATTATAAAACGGCTGAGAAGTTTGTGCGTTCGGTATCCAAAAAACATCCTACTCAAATAAAGTATAATGTGGAGTATGCCTATGTAATCGACCAATCAGGCAATCATAAAAAAGCAAATAAATTATACAAAAAGGCCATCAAATCCTTGAAATCTAAGCGTGCCGATGTGATTGATTTAGCAAATGCTTTTAAGGTTCGTGGATTGAATGATTATGCGTTAAAAACGTTTGAAAAGGGAAAGAAAATGATTTCAGACCCACCCCTAAATATGGAGCTTGCCGATTTGTATATGAGCATGGGGAATTATAATGCTATGATGAGCGAGTACTTAGATTTAGTGGCTGAGGATGACTCATATATGACGATTGTGCAATCGAAATTACAGCTTATTATATCTGATAAAAATAATGAAGCTCCATCAAATGCTTTGCGTGAAGAGCTGTTGAGACGAACGCAGAAATACCCCAATAAAATCGTGTATTCTGAGCTACTGTATTGGTTTTCCTTGCAAAAAAAGCAATTTAAGCTAGCCCTTATTCAAGGGAAAGCGCTCGATAAACGCTATGACGAACGTGGTGAACGCATATTTCAATTGGCGAAAGTGTTATACGCAAATACAGAATACAAGCTTGCGATTGAAGCCTATGAATATATCATGACTTACGGTAAGCAAAACCGTTTGTACCAAACATCGAGTGTGGAGATATTGCAAGCACGATTTATGAGCATTTTGGAAGGTGGTAAGTTTGAGAAAGTGGCGTTGGCTCAACTAGCCGACGATTATGAAAATCTACTTATGAAGTATGGTGAAAGTGCATCAACAGTGCCGCTTATGATGAATCTTGCCCATTTGTATGCATTTTATATGAATGAAGTGGATAAATCAATTGAACTATTAGAAAAAATTGCCATTATCCCCAATGTTAAACCACAAACTCAAGCAAAAGCTAAACTTGAATTGGGTGATATTTTGCTCTTCTCAGGACAAAAATGGTCGGCGAGTTTGCTCTATAAACAAGTAGAAAAAGCTAATAAATATGACGCTATTGGTTTTGAAGCGCGTTTTAAGGCAGCAAAGTTTTTCTATTATGTGGGTGAAATGGATTATGCAAAAGTTCAGCTCGATGTGCTTAAAGGTGCAACTTCCAAACTTATTGCCAACGATGCTTTAGAACTGTATTTGCTGATTACCGAAAATATGAGCCTAGATAGTACTTATGATGCTTTAATATACTACGCAAAAGCAGATTTGTTTGTGTATCAGCATCAATATGAGCAAGCAAATGCTAGCTTAGATTCCATTTTAATTGCCTATCCCATTGGTGAGCCCATTCGGGATAATGTGTGGTTTCAAAAAGCTAATATTCAGTTCGAATTAAAAAACTATTCCCAAGCTGATTCTTTATATCAAAGCTGTATTGATGAGGATCCTTTTGGTACTTTAGCTGATAATGCTTTGATGAAAAGAGCAAGACTGAATGATGAGCAGCTTCATAATAAGGAGCTATCAAAACAGTTGTATAAAAAGATATTACTGGATTATCCAGGGAGTTTATATACCGTTGAAGCGCGTAAACGCTATCGAGAAATGGAGTCGAAAGAGGAAATATTTATGCGTAATGCAAACGATTAGCGTATGAATTGTTTAACAAAACAGCTATGGTCTTCTGATTGAATTGATTAATAACATTGCACTTAATTATAATAAAATACAAAAAAACTGTTTTTTTCCTTTTTACCATTTAAGGAAAAGGAGAGAGGGCGACAAAAGAGTATTCTTCGTTTGACAATGGAAAACAAGAATACGTCTTTGTAAGGAAAAGGATGAGGAAAAGGAAAACGGCTAAGGACAAAACCGATTAACAAAAGATACAATATCATGAACAAACTATTTTACCTATTACTATTATTTATTTCTGTAAGTCTTAATGCCCAAAGTATTAAGCAGGATTTAGAGCGCCTTTCTAAGGAATATCATTTTACTTACGAGGTGTTGGATAAAGGAGATGCATTTACCGAGCGCTATTTGCTATGGGTGGAGCAAGAAATTGATCAACAAAATCCTAATGGTAAAATATTTAAACAGCGTGTTTTTCTATCGCATAAGGATGTGAATCGGCCGATGGTAATGGTTACTGAAGGTTATTGGGCAAATTATGCTGCAAATCCAAACTATAAAAATGAGCTTACAACAATACTTGATGCCAATCAAATTGTAATAGAGCATCGTTATTTCGCACCTTCGGTTCCCGATAGCGCTATCTTCGACTGGAAGTATTTAACCATTGAGAATGCTGCCGTGGATCATCACCGCGTAAATGAAATTCTAAAGCAAATTTATAAAAAGAAATGGTTGGCTACAGGAATTAGTAAAGGGGGACAAACGGCCATGTATTATAAGTATTTCTATCCAAATGATGTTGCAGTTACCGTGCCTGTGGTGGCTCCTTTGAATTTTTCCAAAGAAGAAAAACGAGTATATCGGCATTTAGAAACGGTTGGAACTCCTGAATGTAGGGCGGCTATTTTGGCATATCAATCGGAGATGCTAAAGAATAAAAAGAAATATCTTAAAAAGTTTAAGAAGCTTGCTAAAGCTAAAGGGCAAACTTATGAAGGCGTTGGAGGTTTGGAAAAGGGGTATGAGTTGACCGTTTTAGAGTTTTCTTTCGCTTTTTGGCAGTGGGGGAGTTCTTGCGGAATGATTCCTAAACCTGAGGTAGGAGCTGAGCGTATGCTTGACTATCTAAATAAAATAGCGGGAATCAATTGGATTTCGGATCAAGGAATTGCAAACCAACAACCGTTCTTTTATCAGGCAATGCGACAATTTGGGATGTATGGCTATGATATAGCGCCATTTCGAGAATGGGTGAGTTTTGATACAAATCCTACCTTCGAGTTTACATTCCCAAAGGGACTAGATGTAAAATATAGTCCGGAAACACATCGTAAAGTGGACTGTTTTGTTCGGCATAAGGCACAAAACATGATCTTTATCGTTGGTGGCAATGATCCTTGGGGAGCACCTTCCGTAGATTTACCATTGGAAACAAATTCCTTGAAAATTGTGAAGCAAGGAGGTAGTCACCAAACTCGAATCTTAAACTTACCACAAGCTCAAAAAGAAAGGGTATTGTCCACTATTCGTGTTTGGATGCGCTAATGGGTAAGGTAAATCGAAAAATACTCCCATGATTTACCTTGCTCTCAATCTTGATGCTTCCTTGGTGTTTCTCGATAAACTCTTTACAAAGTAAAAGGCCAAGGCCTGAACTAGGTTCACTTTGTGTGCCTGCTCTTTGTGTTTTTTTATCAATTGAAAATAGATTTTCTATTGCCTTTTTATCCATACCTATTCCATTGTCGGCAATACTTATTTCTACCATAGTGTTACTTAAAGCTTTTGCATCAATGGAAACCATACCGCCTTTTTTTGTAAATTTTATAGCATTCATTATAAAATTTCGAATAATCGTTTGCAACATGTTTTCATCAGCAAATACTAAGGTGTTATCGGGGATGTAATTGGCAGTGTTAATGCCTTTTCTATTGGCTAAGTCCTGCATGGATTCCAAATGAACCGAAGTAAATTTTCGTAGAGGAATAATTGTTGGTGCATAAGGAATCATCCCTTGATTCATTTTTGCCCAACTTAAAAGATTTTCCAATAGGTTGTAGGTGTTTTTTGCCGAATGGCTAAGCTTGCCTGATAAATCTTGTAGCTCTTCCTTACTAAGCCCTGTTGATTCGTCCGACATTAGTTGTGTTAGCTCAATCATTCCATTGAAAGGTCCTCGCAAATCATGAGCAATGATGGAGAAAAATCGATCCTTAGTATGATTAAATTGTTCTAACTCTTGCTTTTGCGCGATGGTTTTAATGTAGTTCTTGATATACACCCTTCGAATAAACTGAACAAAGAGATAAATACCAATTATGGAAATAATAAGTGTAGTGAATACATCGATATCATGACTTAGTTTGTCGGGATATTGCCCTATGTGTTTACTAAAAGAACTGTGCTCAAGTGCGAAAAGAGATACAATATTTATTAAAAGAAAAATGACATAATAGATATGATGCTTTGCATCTGAAATAGCCGTAAAAACAACTATTGCAACTACAAATAAAGGTAGAATAGGCCCACTAAATCCTCCTTCGCTGATCCATGTCATCGAAAGCCCAATCGTTCCAATCAGTACGAGTAGGTGTTTGTAATAATGTTTTTTGAAACGAGCAAGATAATAGAGTACCGCAAAACTACTGGCAAGAAGAAATACATAAATATTTATAGTACTAGGAAGGCCAATGACGATGTTTATTGATAAACCTGCAAAGCAAGAAATAAAAGCAATTAAGCTGATTGCTACAAAAATTCGATCGTTAAGATTTTCACCACTGATTAGGCTAAATTTATGTTTTTTTGTTGAATCAGGAACAGTATGTCTTATTTTTTGCTCGCTGAGCAGTTCACTTTGTGATAATGGTTTCATAGAGCGTGTATTTTATGTTGTTTGATAGCTAGAATAGAATACTTGTATTCAAGTATAAGAATACGTTAAAGTGCAAAATTACATTTTTAAGTTTTTATGTTTGTTGGTATTTTACCTGTTTATTTTAGTACAATAGAATATGTAGTATTTTGGTTTAACAGGTCTTGAAATGACGCTATATTGCTTAATAAAACTAAAATAATGACGTAAATATTCTCTGTTTTGCCAACTCAAACGTACGAATGAATCCAAATAAAGAATTATATTATTTAGAACGATTAAAAATAACACTATCAATCAGTAGATTAGCTTCACTCGGTTCTAAATTAGACTTTTAAGAGAAAAAGATAAAGAGGTCTTTTAATCTTTAGAATAATTCTTAATAACTTTGTCCCATCAAAATATTATAGAAATGATAGTAGATAAGAATACAAAAATATCAGAGATACTGAAGGTGAAGCCTGAGGCAATTGATGCAATAGCTTCAATTAATCGTCATTTTAAGAAGTTGAAAAATCCTTTCTTACGCAAAATGTTAGCTCCAAGAGTTAATGTAGCAGCTGCAGCTCAAGTAGGTAATTCAACTGTAAACCAAATGTTGAAGGTGCTTGAAGAAGTCGGTTTCGAGGTGTCTTATGAAGAAGAAAATAAACTTAATAACGATATTAATACAGAAATAGATATGGAAAGAACGAATATAGTTGACTTAGATGTACGTCCGATTTTGGACTCAGGAGTTGATCCTTTTAACGTAATTATGGATGGATTAAAGACTTTGAAAGATGATGAGACTTTGCGAATTATCAATACTTTTGAGCCTATTCCTCTTTTGAACATTATCAAGAAAAAAGGATATGAATATGAATCAGAACGCCCTGAAGAAGGTGTAGTGCATACGTATTTGAAAAAGAATGCAGGTGAGATTGTTGTCGAAGAAGTTGCCCCAACAGTAAATGACCGAGAATTGACTTACGACGATTTGGAGCGAAAATATGAAGGTAAACTTACAGAGATTGATGTGCGTGATTTGGAAATGCCGATGCCAATGGTTACCATTTTGGAGGCTATTGAAACATTGGAAGAAGGACATGCACTATATGTTCACCACAAAAGATTGCCTCAATACCTACTGCCCGAGCTTAAAGAACGTGAGTTCGATTATAAAGCCCAGGAAGTAGATGAAGATAATATGAAACTTATTATCTTTCGCAAATAAAAAGTATTAGAATAAATCAAGGGGCTAAGAAGTTGCCAAGATTGAGGAAGACGATGTTTTTAAATTGGGAGTTTACCTTTGTAAACGACTAAGTTAAAAATCGAGTTTGACGAAGATATTGGTAAATTGTTAGTTCCGAAACATAAAAGAATATGCAAGCAGGACTAAGTACAAAAAACGCCCCTTCGCCATCCGTAGTGTTACCACATTATGCATACGGAGCCGTGGCTTTTATAGCGGCAGCTATCATGATGTTTTTCGCCAGTGGCGATATTGCATCAACCTATATGACGCCCAAAGTTTTAAGTGTCGCCCATGTGATGATTTTGGGTTGGGTTACTATGATTATTTTTGGAGCACTCTACCAATTAATCCCCGTGGTAATGGAAGTGAAGCTCTTTAGTGAGAAACTTGCAATGGCTAGTTTTATCACCCTAGGATTAGGAACACCGCTAATGGCTTATAGCTTTTGGGTTGATTTTATTCATGCGTCTCATGCCATGATGACGGGTGGCTCGTTAGTTATTATCTCGGTAATTATGTTTGTGATAAACGTGTTTGGTAGCGCTATGAAAACCGAAAATAAAACTATCGAAAATCGCTTTATTGCTACATCAGTAGTATGGCTTTTATTAACAGTGTTATTGGGCTTAAGCATTGTTTTATTTCCTCAAATTTTAGCAAATGGTTCTTTCCAAATGCACATTCACCTAGGAATTATAGGTTGGTTTATGATGTTGGTTGTGGGAGTTGCAAGTACTTTGATGCCTATGTTTTTTATTGCCCATCAGCTTAATAAGAAATGCTTAGACCGTGCTTATGTTATGATTAATGGAGGGCTGATTATACTACTGGCAACGATGTTTTTCGATTTAGGTAATTACGCAAAAATAGGTGCTGGAGTTGCCATCCTAATGGGTTTCATGATGTTTTTTAAGTATAATTTGAGTGCTTATAAAAAACGTTTACGACGAAATTTGGATATCGGAATGAAACTATCAGTATTGGCATTTATACTATTTGCCTTAACCATGCTAATGGGCTTCCTTTCAGCCTTTGGTAGCCTTATTAGTGCTGAGTTTTTAACACGTATCAACCTGACTTATGGTATCTCACTGATTTTCGGATTCCTTACAGCGTTGATTCTTGGGCAGATGTATAAAACACTTCCTTTTATCGTGTGGTTGAAATTGTATCAAGATAAAGTAGGTAAATTCAAGACGCCACTTCCTGCCGATATGCATTCGGAAGAAGCTGCACAGGCCCATTATTTCTTCTTTATTGGAGGCTTTGGGCTGTTATTAGCAGGTGTGTGGTTCAAAGAGTCAATCCTAATTCAAGCAAGTGCAGTATTTATGCTGTTAACGGCTTTACTTTATGGTTATAACACCTATAAAATACTAGTACATAAGCAGCAATTAAAACCTTTGGTTATGCCAAAGATGAGGCCACGACCAAAACCTGTGGTTAAGAAATAAGTAAGGACTATTCACGAATTGTCTTATAATAATAGATGTAAAAATATAAACTAAGAATATAAATAATTATGGCAAAAATTGATCAATTAAACGAAACAGAACAGGATATTTTAGAAATCATTAAAACGGTTCCAGATCCTGAGGTAAATGTGAATATTGTAGATTTAGGATTAATTTACGAAGTGGCACATGACGAAGAGAATAAGCAAATTAATGTAATAATGACGCTTTCTGCTCGCGGTTGTCCTGTAGGAGATACCATTCTTCAACACGTACAAACAGTGATTAGCAATATGTATCCAGGTTATTATGTAGATGTTGATTTAGTTTGGGAGCCTCAATGGACTCCAGCTTTAATCACTGACGATGGCCGCGCCCAATTGGATGGTGGATTTTAATTAATACTATTGACAAAAGTGAAAAGAGTGGCATAATAGAAGATCATTCTTTTCACTTTTGTTCTTTTCCTCATACTTTTTCGTTTTGAATATGATTTTATCTCGCTCAGCAACATACGGATTCCGTGCTGTACTTTACCTTTCGCTGCATTCTGAAAAAGAGGAGCGGTTTGGAGTAAAAGCAATAGCTAAAGAATTGGGTTTGCCAGAATCTTATCTTGGGAAAGTGTTGCAAAATTTGGTGCGGAAAGGAATTATTTCATCTGCAAAAGGACCGCGAGGAGGTTTTTTTATCAAAGAAAAAAATTTAAGTCGTACCGTAATTGAAATAGTGGAGGCCATTGATGGCTTAGAGCAGTTTTCTAGCTGTGGCTTAGGGCTAAATGAATGTAGTGACGAAAAACCATGTCCTATTCATAAGGAGTATGGCGCTTTACGCGACGGGCTTTTTAATCTCTTATCCCAAAAAACAATCAACGACTTTAAAAAGGATATTGTAGAAGGAAAAGCGATAATATCTTTGTAACTAAAAACCAATGGCAAATCCTTAATTGTCAATTGTAAATCATCAATTCTTATCTTTGCCTGATGCAAATAAAGGTTCTTGACAAAAATATTAACTACGAAATCATCCATCAAACATGGTTGGAAGGCTGTCGTCCTATTATCATTTTTCTTCATGAGGGGCTTGGTAGTATTGCGCAGTGGAAGAGCTTTCCTAAGCAGCTATCTGATGCTGTGAAAATGCCGGTATTAGTTTACGATAGAGTAGGCTATGGAAAATCTGATTATTGGAGCCATAAACTAAGCCCCGACTTTCTTCATAAGGAAGCAGTGGAGTATTTACCGGCTCTATTACAAGCTCTCGACTTACCAAATGAGTATTATGTATTTGGCCATAGTGATGGAGGTACTATCGCTTTGCTTCATGCTTCATCATGCCCTGAGCAACTTCGTGGAATCATAGTGGAAGCACCGCATGTTGTTCTTGAGGAGCAATCGATAGCGGGAATTAGTATGGCTAGAGAAATGCTTAAGCTTCCCGCAATGATAAAACGACTTGACCGGTATCAAAGTGGTCGTGCAATGCAGTTAATTGATGCATGGACGGAGCTATGGCTGCGCGATGATGTAAGAGCGTGGGAAATGTTGAGCTTAATAAAAAAGATAGAAACACCGATGCTTCTTATTCAAGGTGATCAAGATGATTTTGGTACTTTTCAGCAATTAGATATTGTAAATAAACTTGCAAAAAGCACCTATGTTCAAGTGGAAAAACTAGAAAATTGTGGGCATATTCCCCATCTACAACAGCAATCCACAGTGCTTGATTTGAGCGTTTCTTTTCTTAAGAAGGTCTAAATTATACTAAGAAAAGTCTTACTAAGAAAAAACTTACTAAGAAAAGTCTTACTAAGAAAAAACTTACTAAGAAAAGTCTTACTAAGAAAAAACTTACTAAGAAAAGTCTTACTAAGAAAAAACTTACTAAGAAAAGTCTTAGTTATTTTTTTAATTCGTATATTTGTGTTGTTCTAAAAAACCACAACATGAAGAATCCATTTATTTTTGGTCATTTGAGTAATCCTAATAGTTTTGTTAATCGCATTGATGATATAGCTAGATTAAGACAAAATATTGAAAATAAAATAAATACAATTCTTATTTCTCCACGTCGATGGGGTAAATCCTCGCTAGTAAGAGTTCTAGAAACCAAATCTGGATTATCAAAAAAGTATGTCTTTTGCTACTTAGATATGTTTCATATTGCTAATGAGGAGGACTTTTATAATCAATATTCCAATGTAATATTGCAATCAACCGCTTCAAAATTTGAAGAAATGATGGGAAATGTCAAGCATCATTTGGCAGCTTTAAAGCCCAGTTTCTCTTTTGAGAATGATGGTTCGGGTAAGTTGAGCTTTGAAATTGGAGCTGAAACAGCAGAATCCTCTTTTTTAGATGTACTTGATTTGGGTGAGAAAATTGCTAAAAAAAAGAAGAAACATTTAATTGTTTGCATAGATGAGTTTCAAAACTTAAGTAGATTTAAAGATCCTCTATTATTTCAACAGCGGCTTCGTGCCAGTTGGCAGCATCATCAACATATTACTTATGTACTGTATGGTAGTAAGCGATCTATGTTAAGTGCTATTTTCGAAAAACAATCAATGCCTTTCTATAAGTTTGGAGATGTTTTTTATTTACAAAAAATTAATGCTAAACATTGGCTTAAATTTATACAATCAAGCTTTAAAAAAACAGAGAAAAAGATTGCAGCAAAATACGCGAAGCAACTAATTGTGTTAATGGAATCGCATACCTATTATGTGCAACAATTTGCTCATATTTTGTGGAATAATACCACATCAGAAGTGGACGATGGGGTTTTTCAGCAAGCATTGGATGATATTATTGGTCGCAACTCTTTAATGTTTGAACATATCTACGACAACTTAAGCATGATGCAAATGAAGGTTCTTATGATGTTAGTTGAATCGCCAGGTAGTAAACATACGAGTGCTGAAATGATTAAAAAATATGATTTGGTTTCGTCAGCGAATGTTATGCAAGCATTAAAAGCTTTGGAAAATAAAGAAGTGATTGATCGCTTTGAAGGAACTATTCAATTTGTTGATCCGGTATTACAGTTTTGGATTAGAGGCAGAATACTGGGTATAAAATAAAAAAAGCCCTGAAAAAGGGCTTTTTTACGATATTTTGAGCTATGCTAATAGCGTGATTTCTTTTTGAAATTCTTAGGTCTTTTTTTCTGAGAAGATTTTTTTAGATTCTTTTTTCCATTAGTATCTCTTTCTCTCTCAGGTAATTCTGCCCGTAATTTACGTAACACTTCATTTGAAGAAATCAATTCCATACCTTCAGGTAATTGTAGTTTTCCTTCAGTGATATCTTGGATGTGTTTGTCAATAAGCTCATCTCCAACAATACTTTTATTCCAAGCAATATACATTTCCTTCATCTGATTTGCCATGGCAACTAATAGTGCTAAGCGTTCAGGACTTTCTTCTTTTTCAGCTATACCTTGAAGAATTAACTCCGTATTTTTTCCATAAAAGCGAAAGCGAATCTTATTATCCTTATAATCAACATGTTCAGGATTATGATTCACAATTTCATTTTCACTTACTTCATAAGGGAAATCAATATCGAGTTTGTATTCAGAAATCATATAAATATGATTCCATAATTTCTTAAAATATTCCTCAGTAGGACTACTTGTAGGACTAGGATTAACCTGTTGCATTACGCTAATAATGATGTGTGCTAATTTTGTCCGTTTATCTTTATCTTCAATCGAAAGGGCATATTTCACCAATTCTTGAACATTGCGTCCATACTCCTTAATAATTAGGGCGTCGCGCGTAGTGTTATAATCTATATCCATTTGTGTATTCAATATTTATGGTGGCAAAAGTAGTTAAAAAACATAGCTTTACCATGAAATTATTTGAGAGCTGTTTAGGATATCTATCCTAAACACTCCATATTTGATTAATCTTTTCTAGGAAAGAACTTTTAATTTTGCGAAGCGAAGTAAGAGTTGTTTGTCTCCTACGTTCTTGAAAAATACGGTTGCTTTGCGGTTTTGTCCACTGCCTTCAATTTCAACCACTTTTCCTCTGCCAAAGCGTTCGTGAAATATTTCCATTCCCACCTGAATTTTTGAAGAGTCGCCAGTGTCACTAGGTGATTCTGTATTTGAATCTACCTTTTTAAGGTTCTTTGCTTGAAGCATATCCCGTTTTTTTGTTGGGCTTACAGGCTTCACCTCAAAAGATCGTTTTTTACCCCATACTTTTTTATCTTCGGGCTTGTCCTTTTGCATCTTTGGTTTGTTTTGTGTAAATAAATCGTCTCCACTTAGGTCGTCAATAAACTCGGGTTTCAATTCTGAGATAAACCGACTAGGTTCTGAATATTGTAAATTTCCCCATTTATAACGACTCTGAGCGTAGGACAAAAATAATCTTTTTTCGGCACGTGTGATAGCAACATAAAATAATCTTCGTTCTTCTTCAATATCGGCTCGAGAGTTAAGCGACATCATCGATGGAAATAGGTTTTCCTCAAGGCCTACAATAAACACATATGGGAACTCTAAACCCTTGGCTGCGTGTATAGTCATGAGCGTTACGGCATTACTTTCTTCCTTGTTTTTGTCGTCCGAATCGGTATAAAGTGCAATGTCTTGCATAAACTCTTCTAAGGTGCGAATGCTGTTATCTGCATCCACTTCGTCACTTTCATCTTCCGAAAACTCCTTTAACCCGCTCAATAATTCTTCAATATTCTCAAAACGCATCACGCCTTCGTCATCATCACGTGCTGCAGATAACTCCTTAAAAATTCCTGATGACTTAGCAATATGATCCGCTAATTCGTATGCATTTTTCTTATCCAAATCGGCCATAAAGCTCTTTATCATCGTTACAAAATCTGCAATTTTGGCTGATGTTGCTTTGGGGAAATTATTTACATTATGAATTTGCTCAATAACACTCCATAGCGAAAGCTTATTTTGATGTGCCAATACTTGCAACTTCTCGATACTTGTTTTTCCAATCCCTCGTTTGGGATAGTTAATAGTGCGCAGCAAGGCTTCCTCATCATTGGGATTGATTACCAGTCGATAATAGGCTAATAAGTCTTTGATTTCTTTACGACTATAAAAAGAAAGTCCTCCATATATTCGATAAGCAATATTCATTCGGCGAAGGGCTTCCTCCATTGCACGGCTTTGTGCGTTGGTGCGGTATAGAATTGCAAATTCTTTATCTTCTGATTTTTCTGTGTTTTTTACCTCAAATATGGTTCGTGCTACCATATTTCCTTCTTCATTATCCGAATTGGTGGAAATTAAGCGAACTTTTGTCCCATCGTCATTAGAGGTCCATACGTTTTTCTTAATCTGTCCTTTATTTTTGCTAATAATGGAATTGGCTAGCTGTACTATATTTTGCGTTGAACGATAGTTTTGCTCTAGCTTAAACATTTTCAAATCAGGATAATCTTTCTCCATATTCAAAATATTTTGAATATTTGCTCCTCGAAAAGCGTAAATGCTTTGTGCATCGTCGCCCACCACAGTTAGGTTTTCGGTACGTGCTGCTAAACGTTTTACAATTAAATATTGCGAATAGTTTGTATCCTGATACTCATCAACAAGAAAGTACTTAAACCGCTTTTGATACTTCAAGAGTACTTCTGGGAAATCGCGCAAAAGAATGTTGGTATTGAAAAGCAAATCATCAAAATCCATTGCGCCTGCTTTGCGAAGGCGCTCTTGATAAAATGTATATACAATTCCTATTTTTGGTTTGGCCGATTCGTTATCAGCTGCTAATAGCTCCTGATTATTGTTATAGGCTACATGCGATATTAAATTATTTTTGGCTGATGATATGCGCCCGAGCACTTGTTTGGGTTTATATACCTTGTCGTCTAATTGTTGCTCTTTCAGTATTTTTTTGATGATGCTTTTCGAATCATCGCTGTCGTAGATTGTGAAGTTTGAAGGATAGCCCAATTTATCAGCTTCCATACGAAGAATACGAGAAAATATAGAGTGAAATGTTCCCATCCAAACATTGCGAGCTTCGGTTGAGCCAATAAGCCCTTCGATTCGTTCACGCATTTCGCGCGCAGCTTTATTGGTAAATGTGAGCGACATGATATTAAAAGGATCGACGCCTTTATGTATAAGGTAGGCAATTTTGTAGGTTAACACACGGGTTTTGCCTGAGCCTGCTCCCGCGATTATCATATTTGGACCTTCGGTACTAATTACCGCATTCCGCTGTACTTCATTTAATTCTTCTAAAATCTTCATAGGTAATTTATACTTTCCTCAACAATAATGGAGCATGGCACTCATTGGATACAAAAGTAGATATAATCCTCCTATTTTGAAGGACTTTTTTATAGAAATTATAGCTAGTATAATAGATAATTTATTACCAAAGAGATGCTTCGAGAATCAAAGTTTTCTCAATGGCTTTAATCGTTTCTTTACGGCGTTCTTGCTTATTGAAAGTTTCGTTATCGAGGGACTCAATTTTAGAAACTTCATAAGGATAACCACCAATAAAAAATAAGTCGTCAAGGTTTTGGACTAACGAATCGTTGGTATGTACTGGAAATTGTTGTAATCGCTCGCGAACATCTGGATAATAAAACCATACAGGGGGTCTTTTTGATTGACTACTTATTAGACTGATAGCAAGCACTCGATATTCGGCGCATTTCAGTTGCGTATTATAAAACCAATCGCCCATTATGCGAAGCTCACTAAAGGGCATTATGAGTTCAACGCGTTTAGTTTCTCTCTTTAAGTCATATGTATCATAAGCTTTTATCCCATTAAGATCAATACTTGAAATAAACATGCCTAATTCTGGATTTGCTTCCATATGTTGAGTGGTAATATTTCTCCAAATACGTATAGATGCCCCTACGTTTTTCTCCTCAACTTCTGAATAAACATATTGGTTTTTCTTATCTCTTTTCAATTTCAAATTATCAGCCATCTTTGTTCCAATGCTGTATTCAAAATTGTTTTTATAATTGCGTTGCACAAGTAAATTATGCGATTTGTCATAAAGTTTCCAAACTCCTACTTTCTGATTTTGAATGTATTGCCCAGTCAACTGTCCGTCCGATTGATCGCTACCATTAAGATAGGGTAAATTGATTTCGATGGCTCCATTAAGCATTCCATTTTCGTAAGGAATTAGGTTTTCTTTAATGTCCTCATCAATGAAAGCTGAGGTGAAAACGGATAATAATAATAGACCTAAAGCAGTTTTAAAAAATATTGCAGACTTCATCTTAAGTGGTTTAATTATGATTTGGAGTAGCTATTTTTGTTGTTAAAAAAAAGTGAACCTAAGGTTCACTTTTTTAGTATGATATGTGTTTTTAGAATTTGTTTTAGAATGCCCAAAAATTATTGTCATTCCAGATATCTTCACGAAGCATTTCATTCATTTCATGGAGTGCTTTTTCATGCCCCATTTCCCATTTGTAAAGCATGGTATAAAGCTCAATTTCAAATGGATCCACAGCCTCTTCAGCACGATCTTTATAAAGTTTAACCGCACGTTTTTCGAAATCCATTGCTGCAGATATTGCAGAGGCTTCAAAACTTGCTGCATTAGTTTCCTTTACCAATTGCTCGGTAAGTACCTTTAAAGCAATTTCCTCTTCAGGATGCTCAACATACTCAGCGGGCTTTTCAAACTTCTGATTTTTCTTGTAATTTTGAAATTGTTTTGATAGGAAAAGGATATGCTGGTCTTCCTCATCTGCCATCATTTGAAAGATTTTTTTAGCCGCTTCGCTATCACTTTTTTCTGCCACATTTTGGTAGAAAGCTTTCCCCTTCATTTCAAGAAGAATAGCTTCTTTAAGTATATGCTCTGGTGTTTGTGCCATCTTATTTTATTATTTATATTATTATACTTTTTTCAGACCGTAAAGATATTGATTTTTTAGAATAGAATCCCTATTTTAAAACCTCCAGTAAAAGCTACAGGAATTTTTGTTGCCCCTCCTGAAAATGGTAAAGGAATTTCTGTACCAATATGTGTAAAATAATAATTGCTATAGGATGGCTGAGTACTGATTCCTCCAGTGCCAATACCTATATACCAATCTAAAACAATAATATTATGGATAACATACTGCCCACCTAAATTTAGAGTGATTGCCAATGTTTCGTAATCATAAGTGCCCGTTTTGTTGTAACCATTGATAATTGTATAATCGGAGTACATTAGCTCAGGCATTAAATATAAGCCATGTAAAATGTGAATATCTCCCTCTTTTTGAAGATAATTATTGGATGCAATACTAAACTTAACTCCTCCGCGCATAGTGTATCCATTGATTTTTCCATATGATCCAGCAAAACTATAAGGGTGCTGTTTATAGATATACCCACTTCCAAGCTCAATACTAAATCGGGTATTTAAACTGTATTCAAATGAAAGGGCTACAGAGCCTGTAATTAGTTTGGGTAGGTCTATTTTTAATGCCATTCTTTTTGTCCATTCATTGTTTTCGATTGCTATTGGAGTACTTTTTTGCGAATGGATGGAATCTGTTTTTTGTAAGTTGTTGATGTCTTTTGCATTTACCTGTAGGCAGAAAAGTAAAATTAGACTAGTTGTTAATACTTGTTTCATAGGTAGATAGGTTTAATTAATAAAATAAGCAATGTCTCGTCTAGTGAGTTTCTATTTGTAGAAATTAAGGTATTTCAACTTTAATAAGCTAAAATACCAATCTTAAATCCTGCTGTGAAACTGAGCGGTAAAAAGAATGGTGGAAATTCTTCTATTAGAATATTACTATGATAAAATTCAGCACCATTGTTGTCATTTGAAATCCCTAATCCGATGCCTACGTTCCATTCAATCGACATTGCGTTATTCATTACAAATTGTTTTCCCACATTAACAATTAATGAGGTGCATTGATAATACACGGGCTTAGCACCGTAAGTGTAATCATGATAACGATTTATGCTGCTATAAATAATTTCGGGTTTTACAAAAAAACCTTGAAGAATATGAGGTTGGCTTTGTTGGTGAAGGTATTTGTCAGATGATTTGATAAATTTAATTCCACCCCGTA
>Ga0256844_10000328_pt1 | contig 18259 bp, 10 predicted proteins | sample MusselsmetaG_FD_189100 | JGI IMG/M metagenome (GOLD analysis project Ga0256844, IMG submission 189100) | Mussel associated microbial communities from hydrothermal vent at the East Pacific Rise, Pacific Ocean - Mussels | ecosystem: Host-associated > Mollusca > Shell > Unclassified ... | reverse complement strand
ATATCGATTTCTTCAAGAAAGCGATCCCGATAATAATCACGACGCATATCGGCCAATGCGCCCGTGAGTATTCTGTTTAAAAAAAATAGTTTTCCCTGAAGTATCATGTCTGTGTTTTCAATTTTTCGTATTTTTAGCCACTTTTTCATGGCCAGCTTTTTTATGTGCCCATCTTCAGGCAACTCATAAGGGTATGTTATGTAGACGAAATCACGAACTGACCCTGGAAGTACATATATTGCTTCTTTCTGTTGTGTTGATGAAATGAAAACCTGCCGGGGACCTCCATCCATGCCTGCCAGGGCATCAATTGATCGAAGGTCAACGGGTGATAACCACAGAATAAAAATATCTGCTTTATGGGTATTTACTAGTTTCTTCCAAAATTTATCATCAATTGTCTCATCTTCTTTTACAATCATGTTTTCAGGCGGGAATTGTTTGAGTAATTTCATGGTTTCTTCAAACCCACGGGAGAGAAACTCTCCAATCATATCTTTCTCCCGGATGACCTGGAGAAATTTTAACGATTTATTCTCTTTTGTTCCTCTTAAGTAGCGGGCAACGGATTCACCCTCCTGATAGACTCCTTTGGAAAGATAGAGAGTGTACCAGTCGGAGTCTGAAATGACTGGAAAATCAGTAATGGGAAACAGCGAAGGTATTTTGTTTTGTTCGCAAAAATTGTGAATCGGTTTCCACTCTTTAGTTGAAATACCACCAATTAATGCAAAAACATTGTCTTTTTTGTAGTACTCCTCGAGCTGTGATTGCCAGGTGTCAGACTCGCCATGTAATTCCCATTTTTTTAAGTCTATTCGGCGGTATACCGTATACGTTTCAAGCTTATAAAACGGGCCTTCTTTGGCTCGTCTTTCCTGATACCTGTCCTGGGAATTTTTGTCACGAACATAGGCATCGAGAATTTCATACATTGTCTTTTTTTTATTTTCAGGGACATCGTCAGTGACAACCGTGGCTAATGTAATGGTTTCTTCATCAATTCCAGGTGAAAATTCTACTGTCAGGTTTTTTAAATAGTGAACCATAATCTCCATATTTTTTTCATTAAGATCATATTCAGGCATGATATCATTGAGTTGTCGGCCAGAAGGATCTACTCCTAACAGCAGTGCCTCTGCAAGAGAATCATCGGTGTAGGCAGGTCGCAACTTGTTCTTTTGAAACTGGTCGGAAAAATTTTTCCGCATGGGTTGCACCATTTCTGATCCTTTGGAATAGTCCCTGTATAAATCGGCTCCGTTTGTCGGCAGGGTAACAATGGTACCTTCCACGGAGCCTAGCCCGCTTCGTAAATGGCATGATTCACAGGTGAACATTATACCATCAACTGGGATATCGCCCTGAACAGTTGCCTCAATGTGTTCACCAGACGGAAGCACGCCTTTCCGATACATCTGTTCCCCCAGACGTAAAGCTTTTTCAAAACTGTACCCGGAAACTGCAGGAGGTTGTTCAGCAGCAAAAGCTGCTATTGTCGAAGAAAGCAAAACGTAAACGCCAAGGATTATTCTTATCATGGGAGAACCTGAGATCTTATTTGTTATCGTTGATCAGCAGCTTATACTCGGACATTAGGTCTTTGGTACTTATCATACCGTAAATCCTCACCCATTCTTTACTACCGGGTACCCAGAGGAAGGTCAAAGGAAAGTGGCTCATTTTATTGGGCACATAGGCATCAAAAGCGTACATAACCTTATCGATATCTTTCCGGGTTCCTGTAAAAAAATTCCAGCCAGGTTTGGCACGGTATCTGTCGAGATAATGTCGCATTCTTTCCGGGGTGTCATATTCTGGATCAATTGATATGGATACTAAGTGAACTTTGTCCATGTCTGGACCAAGTTTTTTTTGCATATTGGAAAAACCAGCTGAGAGAACCGGGCATATGGTTGTGCAGGTGCTAAAGATAAACTCTAGCAGAACAGGTTTTTCAGAATTTAAGAAATTCTTCAGATGTACTTTTTCCCTGTCTTGATTGGTTAAGATTACATCAGGTACGGAATATGTGGCAAAGGTTCGTTTATACGATTTAGTTTTGGCAAGTAATTCTGGGGAATTAATTGAAAGTGTTGTCAGTATGGCAATACAAGAGAAGAGGATGAAAATGTTATATCTTTTCATAGGTTTTCCTTTGGAATACTTTTAATTATACAAAATTTTTCCAGGTCTTATTTAATAATAAGTATTCATCGGGAAAATGCCAAATATGATATATTACGATGTGGGTGCATTGTAAGTTATTAAGGGGAATTGTGGAATATCCTTATCGGACTTACAGGTAGAATATAAGGCGTATGGCACAAGGGAGAAGCTTTGTTAATCCTGCAAAAACAAATGGGGAAACAATATATTTTCGCAGGATGTATTCTTTCTGGAAATCTTCAGAAACACCCTGCGAAGGCATCATTTTTTAATCCATAACCAATTGTACTGGCAGGTATTGGAAGGCCGAAAAATGTATTAATCATGTAACTGTTTATTTTGCAAATAGCTCCGTCATTTTTTTAGTTGTTGCCTCATTCCAATCATAGTTTTTATCTGGATCAGTTGGTTGATACATTCTTAGTATCCCCATCCAACCTCTTGAATCTCTAGGACTTATGATAACATTCTTATCATCTTTCTGAACAGGTTCACCACTTGCTATTATTGTTATCGTATATGTCCCATTTTCATTTGCTACCATATCATCCGAGTTAATGGCATAGTTTTGAGTTCCGATATAGCCATCAGCCGTGTACAAGGTAAATGAAAAAAAACCTTTATCCTTATATCTTAAATCCGGTGCATTAAAAGTGAATGTTTCTCTTTCTCCATAGCCCATAAATGATGAATAACTGGCATTCTCTTTACTTAATCCACCCCATCCAATTGCAATTACTACCCTTGCATCTTTTTTACTTCTATCCTTCATTGTTCCGAATCCCAACCTGGTAGAATATTGTGAAGGATCTTTGGCATAATCTTTAAATATTGCCTGTTTCACAACATCAAGTGAGGCAAAATCATAATTAACGGTTGGTGTAAACGGTTCATTGGATTTGGCAGTAATAGTGATCTTGCTTTGTGCATCCTGCCCTCTTTTTAACATCTCCTTTTTATCCAGATTTCTTAATAGGCCGGTTCTAACAATCATATAGACATGCTGCCCTTCTGTCAGCATAGATTCATCGAGTTGAATTTCTCCAGAACCCATCAGTGTTGCTATCTCTGAATGGTTAATATCAAGGATCATAATATTCTGGAACCCTTCATAGCCCGCAATTTTGATCGTTGCGCCCCCTTTAACATCGACTATTGCTCTAGAATAAAGAGTATCTTGGTTCATTCTTATAACATCCTGTGAATCTGTATTCGCCAGCTCTTTTTCAGGCCGTACTGTATTAACCTTATTGCCATTTTTGGATAATTCTTTCAAAAATGCTCTTGTTGAGTCAGCATGAATAAAGTTTTTCATTGTGACGGGAGTTTTCTTGTTTTCTGATTTTTCGGTAGCTTGGGCTACCATGCATACGCCTAATGATGCAAGAAGCATTATTCCAATAAATAATTTGTTCATTTTTATACCTCTGTCTTGTTAGATTTGTGTTTCAATTTTACTTACATAAATACGTCACTTTCATCTATTTTTTTCATGGCTGAAATTGCTTAATTTCAAGAAGCAGTTTCTGAAGGGCTCTGTTGGAAAAGACTCTAAATGAATTTTGGGCAGAATTGACTGTGTAGGTATTGATAAAACCATCATTTGGAACTTTTTCATCAAACGAATACAGTTTGTTGTTTAGTACTTTACCGGGGAGAAATGATGCTGCTTTGAGTGGTACGGAGTTTTCGAATTCCATAGCAGTTACGGGTAAAACAGAAATGTAAAGACTGACAAAAAAATCCTTGAGATAATCGTTTTATAATTAGCGCTTCCTTTGGTCATTATATTTTTCTTTATCCTTTGACTGGTAATATTTTGTTCATAAATGACGAATAATCATTCTGTTATAGTTTGTGATAGTAAAGTTTCTCACTACTTACCAGAGTTAAATAATAAACTTACCGATATTATCTGAATATGGATGATTGTTGAAAATACCCGAAATAATCGCTGCATGGTCTTTCATTTCACCATATTGGCTGACAGTGTTTGCATTTTCTCGCTAAAAAAACATTTATCTTGACACCAGAGATTATCAAAGTCTTCCAGCCGGACAGCGTTGTGATATCGCATACACAGGAAACGGCCATAGCGTTTTTAACTGTCATTTTCGGAATTCGACTACTGTTTTCATCGGATATTTGCTGATACGTTAAAGAGCTCATTGTTTCTACCTGTTATTCTGAACTTTCAAAATAGTGTAATACAGCCCATTGAACTGTGCTTGGCAGTGTGCGACAAAAAATTGGCACTTTGCGCCATTGGGCTATGAGGGAGTAATGATGGTATGGGATAATCTTGTACAGTACAGGTAATCGGGGTATTAATTCACAAATTGCAGTGATAAAAAAATAGATTATCAGATTATTTAGAAGTGAGGAGTAAATGAGGAATGATAGAAACAAGGCTCATCTCTTATGAAAACAAGTTGCCCAGTAAAAAGACCTCCTGTACATCCTATGAACCGGTAAATTTCTTTATACCAGTGGGTTTCAATGTTTGCCGACCCTGGTGAATTGTCAAAAAACTATTTTCATTCATCTGTTTGCTCATTGAAATGGGGGGGGGCAAACAAAGGGATTGCCACATCGGCCCTATTGCCTCGAGTAAAGGGTTATTAATATTGTTCTTATTCAAATTTCAATTTTTGCTAGCAGCGTTGCTGTTGCATGTCTTACTGCTGTGAGTATAGATGTTTTGTGCAGCTTCAGAGTATGTGGAATTAGGAACCGGAATGCTCTTTTCGGGGAACAATGCCTAGTGCATTGTTGTTTCGCTGAATGTTCCGTTCGTATCTTCCTAGCCCATTTATAATTAAACAGGAAAATACGCAAAACAATAGCCATCGAAGCCGTTTCTCGGTATGTCTTGAATGTAGGGCTTATATCTGCGAAGTTCCTATAATGGCTGGCAGGAATAACAACCACTGGAAGCTGTCCTTACCAGAGAGTTTGCTGATGAAAATATCCTCAAAACCTGCGCTGGTTAGATTAACGCCCCCCGTGTCTCCAGGATCAAAATCCACTGTATCCTTAAAGAAACCGGTTGTGTGTACATTACCTGAAGCATCTATGGAAATATCATATCCGGAATCATCCAGAGTACCACCCATGGATTTGGCCCACACGAAATCACCTGCATTGGTCAGTTTGCTGATAAAGATATCCGTTCCTCCTGAGCTTGTCAGGTTTAGAACTCCTGGCCCAGGGTCAAAATCTGCAGTGCTGCCGAAAGAACCAGTGCTATAAACATTTCCTGAGGTATCTAAGGCGATCCCATATCCGCTATCGGAAACTGTTCCGCCCATACCTTTGGCCCAGACAAAGTTGCCGTTTATATCAAGCTTACTAATAAATACATCGGCACCGAGCTGACCCGAATTGAGCAGGTTAAATGTCCCAGGGCCTGGGTCAAAATCGGCTGTACCGTTGAACCATCCAGTACTGTATACATTTCCGGCAGTATCAACGGTTACGGCTTGTCCGACATCAGAAGAAGTTCCTCCCATGCCTCTGGCCCAAATAAATTCACCGGTGCTGCTGTCCAGCTTGCTTATGTATACGTCATCGCTTCCGTGGCTGACCAGGTTAAAAATTCCAAAGTCAACGCTCCCCTTAAACCAACCGGTGGTGTAGACGTTTCCGGAAGAATAGAGGGCTATTCCCAATCCGACATCAGCAGAAGTCCCACCAAATCCTGTGGCCCATACAAAGTTGCCATTCGTGTCTAGTTTGCTCACAAAAACGTCCATGTTCCCAACACTTGTAAGGAGAGAAGTTCCTCCGGCACTTGGGTCGAAGTCGACGCTGAATTTGAAATAACCGGTTGTGTATATATTGCCTGAGAGGTCCACGAAAATACCATAGCCATAATCGTCTGAAGTCCCGCCCATACTCCAGGCTCCAAGGAAGTCTCCATTGCTGTCCAGTTTGCTGATAAAGATGTCGCTACTGCCATTACTTGTTAGGCTGAAAGTTCCTGCTCCAGGGTCAAAATCAACAGTATTTTGGTAGTAGCCGGTTGTATAAACGTTACCTGAAGAATCCACAACGACTCCCCATCCTTCATCATTGACAGTACTTCCAAAAGACCTGGCCCAGATAAGGTCACCGGCGGGGCCAAGTTTACTGATAAAGATATCGTTGCCACCCGCGCTGGTAAGCGTTGTGATTTCAGCACCTGGGTCAAAGTCAACTGCGTCTTGAAAATATCCAGTGGTGTACACATTACCTGCAGAATCAACGGTAATTGCATATCCTTCATCTGAGGTTGCACCTCCCATGGATTTCGCCCAGACAAAATCACCGTCTTGGGCATGAACAAGAGGAGTAAACTGCATAAGTGAAAGACTGATAAAAAAGGTGAATATCAGAAATGATCTTGAAAATAATTTATATGTTTTCATGTTGTTACCTAATTATTGCTGGCATAAATAAAATCCACGGAAAGCTTGCAAACGAATTGTAGGAAGCTGCAACATTCAACAGTCCGTTACCATAGTCATTATCAGGTCCGGCATCCCCCAAATCGCTGCTTGATGATATGATTGCACTTTCAAGTTCAGCAACGCTCAGCTGTGGATTTGCGCTGAGCAGTAGAGCCATGGCACCAGAGACATGGGGGGCGGCAAAGGAAGTGCCGGAAGCAAAAGTGTAGGAGTTGGGGAGAGTCCCGTTGAAGGTTAAATCGGTTGTCTTAATGTTTATCCCGGGTGCGACTATTTCCGGAAAAATGGTGTTGTCACATATTGAAGGGCCGCGACTGCTGCTAAAGTCAATCAAAAGTTGTTCGTCAACGTTTCCAACAGCAAAGCTTTCTGCATAGTTAGCGGGACTTACACTTGTAGAAGCGTTAGGGCCGGAGTTTCCTGCAGCAAAAACAACAGCAACACCAGCAGCTTTTAGAGTTGCAATATCGGTTACAAATTCACTGAAACACTCATTAACCTTATCTTCATAACCCCAGGAGCCATTGACCACATCGGGGAGGTCATCAGTATTTGGATCTCCATCGGGATCAAGAAGCCATTGGAATCCTGAATGGATATGGCTGAGCAGAGCTTGTCCGGTATCATTGTATATCTTTACTGCGATCCAGCTTGCCCCGGGAGCTACGCCAATAGCGGTACTGCCGGTGTCTCCACCAACCATGACACCCATGGTTTGTGTTCCATGTCCATAATTGTCATAAGGCGTGGCGTGTTCACCATGCGGATCAAACCAGCTGTTACTGCCACCGCGCCATCGTGATGCAAGATCCGGATGGAGAATATCCACACCCGTGTCCATGCTGGCAATTACAGTTCCTGCGCCGGTATATCCTTTAGCCCAGAGTGTGGGTGCATTTATGGCATCAAGGTTCCACTCGGGAGTGGCTGAAGATCCTGCCATGGTAACGGGAAGGCTTAATATGCTGTCCAGGCGGACACTCTGAATTCCCGGTTGTTTTGCAAGTGCATCAATGTTTTTTGCTTTTATTGTGACGGCCATACCGTTAAAAATCCAGAACGGAACTATTTTTCGTGCGCCTTTTCTCTTTAAGAAATTTTTAAGAGGTCTTTGTGTTATGTCAGCTTTTGCTCTTAATGCCTTATTGATTCCTGCTCTTGAAAGGCTTTTAGTGGCAGCTTTTAAAAGACCGTTATTAATTATTTTAAATGATGAAGTGTCAAGCTGGTCAGCTAGTGTGATAATCACCGCAATCTCATCTTCAGGAGATTGTATTTGCAGGCGAGATTCAAGTTTTTGGGCGATTTGCCCTGCCTGCGAAGAAGAGACTGCATAAAGTGTTGAAAATATGCAAATATAGATGTTCCGTAGTGTTCTTTTCATAAAGGAAATCCATTTTTATAACTAATTATTGTACGACTAAATTTTCCACGCGAAAATCGCCAATGGTAATTGTAACTTTACTACCCGGTTTAACTAATCCTCCTTTGTTTCCGAAAAACATCCAGTAAATACGTCCTTCCTGCGGGTTGTTTGAGGTGCGTAGTGGGCCAACTTTACCCAGGTTGGGAACTGCCAGTACCTTTTGGCTTGTCTGATCTATCAAGTAGGGGTTATTTTTACGTACAAACAGTGTATTGGCTTTTTGGGAATCGAGTACCCGGTAACGAAAATCAACCATACGTCCATCAACGGCCATGCGAAGTGTAGTGACTTCAATACCCCATTTTTCTTTCATTATCTGTTCCCTGCACATTTCTTTGGAAAGAGCAGCAGTTGCAGTTGTAATGAAGAAAAGAGTGGATAACAGGTATACCGACAAGATCAGTATACCTGAATAGCCTGCTCTGTTTTTTGATGTAAAGTTTAAAGTTTTCATTCTAGTTCTCACTTGTTTCCTTAAGGTCCTACTGGTGTTCCCATGCCTGTAATAGCCGGAATAAATAATATCCATGAGAACCTCGTTCCTGCGTCCAGGTGTACAAGCATCCCCCCTCCCGGGGCACCATTACTGCTGAGCGACATACTTCTGTCATAGACAGCGAAAGATCCTTCTTTTTCAGGTGTCCACAGAGCATCTAGCGTTTTACCTGCAGCGAGAAGAGCAGAATACTGCTCTCTTGGATAGGGGTAGAGGTTGCCATCTTCAGCGATAATCTTCATATAAGGTCCCTGAACAACAGGAGTGTGTGACATAAGTCCCGCATTTAAGAATCGAATAAGCAAGGTCTCGTTTGCTCTGCCTGCAGCTATTCCAGGTACTGCTTCGCCAGGAGCAAATGACTGACCATTGATTAGAAAATACTTGGGCTTATAGTTGAGCGGAGTTGCAGGTGATACAGGACTATGCAAGGTCGGGTCAACTTCACTATAGAGAAGAGTTACTTCATTAACAGCGTCTACATAACTTCCCACTTTCAGGGCACCATAGAGTCCCATCTGGATCTGTTTTGCCGGATGGCTTCCACTCTGATAGAGATAGGTGCCGGGTTTAAGGTTGTTCCATGTGTAGGTGGCAGAACCACCACCAGCTGTGGCTTCATGGGTAAAAGCCCGAACCCTTGTTCGCCCTTCTGGGCTATCATCAACAAAAACTTGTGGGGTAAGTATCGTTAATTGACCTGGAATCACCAGAGAAACTGGTTCAGTAAGGCAGTTGCGTAAGCTTATAGTGAGCGTTCCTCCCGTGGCAACAACTTGATCCGGGCCAGTAGTCCATGGTACAGGGGCACCAGAACAACTTCCGGGATCTTGAACAAAACCCCACATACTGATGGGTGTTGCGGATCCGGAAGGCGTCCACTCGGCTTCTACTGCAGCCAGATCAAGGGCGTAGGAAGAAGCTGTTGTCAGTAACAATGCAGCCAGTAGGAAGGCTGCGCTTCTTACATTATTTATTATTGTACTGTTCATAACTTTTCCTTTTACCGTTAAGGTATTATCACTCCTGGTGCTTCGATAAACAGCATCGTCATCATCCCGCCAGGAAAAATATCATAATTGGTTAATTCTTTTTCATTGTGCGAATGCCACATATAGGTAAAGCCGCCATTGGGATTCAAGCCGCCGTCACCGGGAGGCAGAGGATCCAGTGATCCAAGATAAGGGCTTCCACCGAAAAATCCGCCAAAAGTAAGATCTGGCTGCTGAGGTAAAATTACAGGAAATGGTTTGCCATGATCCGCGCAATATTCATGTGTTACCGGATCAAACTCAGGTGCTCCAATATCTTGGGCAACACCAACTGCTTTTCCGTTACAGTCGTGGGGTCTGTTAACATCGGTTCCCCCATAAATGTCCCATTCAAGGCCTTTACCAGTCCATTCAAAGATCGCATCCGTGGTTGTACCGGGATGTGATGGAACGGTGAACACTTCGTGGCTAAGATCCGGTCCAAGACCAGGTGCACTTTCAAGGAGCCTGCCATCGTGTGCTATGATTCGGGCATGGTTTCCATGATGATGAAAAGGATGCATTTGTCGACCGCCACCAATTATTCTCATAAGTAACCTTTCCCCGGGGTGCATCTTGGGTAAAATGTTGTAAGGCTGATGGGGAAGTAATGCTAAATTTGCTTCAGCCATTGTATCAGGTGCTGCACGTCCATTGATGAACCAGAGTACTGAAAAGTAATTAGCGATATAATCATGGTCAGCTATTGATCCTGGTCCAAAAAACTCCACGTCTTCATGAATCCTGCCATCCATTTCACTGAGAAGAAACAGGTATTCACGATCGAATTGTGTGTCCGGATGGTTATACGCATGATCGACACCGATAGTGGGTCGAACAATGAGTGCGCCCATCAAGCCCATTTCCACCTGAAGTGCGGAATCAGTACCACTGTAATAGGTATAGGTTCCGGCATTGGTGGCAACGAATTCATAGGTGACCGTTGCACCGGGTGTCGCTTCACTTGTTATGCTTCCTGGTACTCCCGGGTCTGCTGTTAAAACACTTGCCTGCTGACCAGGGAAAACCATGGAGACGTTTGGGGTCGGTGCTGCGCCTGCAACAGTTAAATTGTTAGTCAGGGTAATTGTTATGGTGTCTCCCTGATTGACAATTAGTGTGGGGCCTGGATATTGGGCAAGACCAGCACCATCTGCGTATCCCCACATTAACAAGCTGCCGCCATCCGGTGTTGAGATCTGCCCGGTTCTCACGGCCAGATTGAATGATGTTCCTGAGATGCCATCAATTGTTGCCATTGCTCCATTGCTAAACAGGGCCAGGAACACGGCGCTTAATGTTGCAATTAGCATTGCTGGTTTGACAATTCTTATATTCATACCTGTCTCCCTTTCTTTCAGTTGACCACTATTTCAGTCATCATGCCGCCAAACTGCTCGGTACCATTACTTAAATAGTTCAGGTTTGTTGTATAGATAAAATACCTGGTTCCCGAGCTTGCATCTGCAGGAACTTCAACGATGGCATCAACGGATTCCCCTCCACCAATAGTGATGGAATTTGTGTTGTAGTACAAGTTCAAGCCAGTAGGTCCTCGTAACAATTTTGCATCTTTACCCACTACCTGCATGGGAAGACCAAGTATTCCAAGTGTATAATTCCGTGTCACATTAAGGTTTGAAATACGCAGTAGTACCCTTTGTCCTGCATCAGCTGCGATCAGGGAACTTTCAATTTGAGTCACCTTGCCGCCGTTTTCTCCAGGTTGTGCTGGAAGCGGAAGAGGATTCACTGTGTCAGGATAGCCCCTGCCGTTAAGCATCGGATAGTCGTCTTCCATTAACGCAAAAGGTAGAGGCTGAACAGCTTCACTGGAATCATGGAAAGCAGAGTCAAAGGAGCTGATCTGTAGAGGATAATCCACATTGTATCCAGTGGAACCGTCGCCATCGTTATATGCAAACTTTGTATAGGTTTTGGTATTATAAACAAAAGATGTACCATCCTGAGCTGGTCGTACATAAAGACTTCCCAACATACCCATTTGCATGTGTTCGGTGGCCTCTACGTGACAGTGATACATGTATGTTCCCGGATCGTTTAACTTGTAGTAGTAGGTTAAACTGGCACCCATATTGATTGAAATAGCAGAGTTAGGCAGGCCGTCAAAGATATTCGATGACTCCGGGTAGCCGTGAAAATGAACGGTATGGGGATCAAAGAGATCTGGGCGTATCATCATACCTATATTTGTTAGAGTCAGGTATAATTCGTCGCCTTCATCAAGTATAATCGGTGGGCCCGGAAAGTTTGCTGCGAGTGTTCCCTCAGCCATAATATCAGCATCGTTATTTGGGTCTGCCGATCTGGTTGGAAGACCAGTTAAGTCTGAAAAACCAAACACATATTGGGTTTTTCCGTCTGCCATTGTGATATAGCCATCACCTGCTCCAAGGTGTATACATTTGGTGTTGGGTGGTTGGATTTCCCCAGCTGTAGCCCAGTCAGCAGAGCCGTCTGTATCACCGGGACATTGAACCAATATCCCGGCGGAGGCGGGGAGTCCGCCTCCATTGACTGCCAGGCCGCCAAACAGGGCTGCTATGAACAAATATTTTATGGTTCTCATACTTTCACCCCTTTTATGTTTGTATTCGTTTGGTGTTTATAGCGGTTATTAGAGCTCTCCAGGCATCTTCCAAGTCATTTCTTGCTTCTATCAATTTCTTGTTTTTGCTTCCCGGATCCACCAGCGATCTTTCTAGAAGTGTGGTCAGGATCTGCAGATAATCTGCAGATCTTTCAAGATCAATCATTGCCCGTTCAAGATCAGTAACAGCTACTTTTAGATCTTTTCCAAGACTTTCAGGGTTGTCCCTGACTTCCACCAGTTTTTCAGTGGCGTCTTTAAGGGCTTCCCTCATTATTTCAACATCTTCTCTTGCTATGTCGAGGTCATTTTTTTCATCTGATTCAGCGGACTTTGCTCTACCAATCCTTATGGTGTTGCCTGAGTCACTAAGTACAGCTTGCTGTGTTGCAGTACCTGCTGTTACTGCTTCAGCTGGTTCCGCATCAGGTCTGGCTGATACGGGTTGGGGGTGATAGGAGGCATAAAGATCTGCTGCCTGATCTGCTGGCTGGCTGGGAAGACCTTTTGTCTTTCCACTGCCTTGCAGTCCGGTGGCAGGTGTTGGAGTCAGATCAGAGACTTGAACAGCTCCTGAAGATTTTGCAGCCACTGCCGTATCCCCGGTAGATGTGATGCTATTCACTAAGGATTGTACTGTTTGTGCTGCGGGTTGAGCTGTTGCCCTGTTGGGGATCCCAAGGAATGAAGGTGATCCCGTTGTTGTTGTGCTGTTCTGAGTCAGGTTATTTGATGGAGCCACTTGATTAGCAGTAAGTGTTGCTAATTGAGCAGGTGTACCTGCCTGTATTTCGTCGGCTCCTATGTCTGAAAGAGCTCCAGGGAACGGACGGGGCTCCCCGTCAAAATCTACGGCGAGTTCAGGAATAAGTGCTAAAGGAGCATCGGAACCATTATTCCACGCCTGACCTGTTCCTATGTGGTAATCACTAGCTCCCAGTGAGACTGGAGTAAAGCGGATATTAATTGCATTGCCGCCTTCGTCCACAACTGTAGATGATTCTACAAAGTTGAAGTAGGCATCGAGGAGTCCTGGGGGACCCGTGTTGTTTGTTGTGTCCGTTCCGCCTAAGGTGTAGTCGACCCCTGTTGCGGGATTCGTGAGGCTTGTAAGGATACTGTTATCAGGATTCAAGTGAGGATCTGATCCTAAGAGTGATCCAAATACATGAATGTCCCAGTATTGTCCTGCGGGATTAAGTGCCAAACCACCTGCGCCACCATTTAGTGAAGCATCATTAAAGTAAGAACGATTCTGCCAGATGATATTATTCACTAACAGCGGATCAGAGAAGTTTGGGTCTCCAATCGGTCCAAGTAAGCCTTGCAGGATACCGCTGTGAATAGCAGCAACAAGTCCTGAAGGTTGTGGCGTGGAGTTTGCCTGTCCAGCCGGAAAAGATAAAGCGCTTGTGGCAGTACTGTCATTATGGGCAATTGTATTATTTACTATGTTTGCCCTTGCGACATCCTGGAGAGAAATTCCTGCTCCTGAATAGCCAGCCACGTTGTTTACGATCATGTTATTAATAATGTTTAACCTGTACCAGTTACTGTCATCAAGAGGTGCGCTTCTTACATCGTTAGCATTTACTGCAAAGGCTCGAATACCACCACCCTGTCCGGCACCACTCATGTTGCCCTGAATCAGGTTGCTGTCGATGGTCACGGAACCGGAACCGGTTCCACCTGCGGCATCACCACCGATATAGATACCAGCGCCGTCGCCAGCAATGGCAAATGGTGCTCCGAAGAAGACTTCGTTAAACAGGATTTGATTCTTTTGAATGACATTGTTGCCAGGATTCAAACCCCGATGTTGGATTCCTCCGCCGTTAAAGCGACCGAAGTTCCCCGTAATGATGTTGTCAGTTACAAGATAGCTTTCAGAGCCTTCATTGAGTGCAATACCGCCTCCGCCCTGGATACCACCGTTTCGGTGGATTTTGTTGTTTCGAATAACAACTCCATCGTTATTCGCATCAACTCCTGTGGCGGATGTTCCGATGGCAATACCACCGGCGATATTCCCCTGGTTACCAGTTATGTTGTTGTTACTGATCTCCAGCCCGATAGCACTGCTCACGGCAAAGATACCGCCACCGGCTTTGGACCCGGAAATGGTTAAACCATCAATGGCCGCCTGGCCGGGAATTGAGAATGGGTTACCAGGATTGAGTGTTTGTGCTCCAAAGTTTGTTTCCCCCACGACTAGAATACCGGGGGCTTCAGCTGCTGTGAAAGGGTCCCGACCAAGAAAAGTGATATATTCCTGGGCACCCAATGCATCTACTTTTGTATGCCATGTTTGTAAACGATCGGTTGGGATGGGATTTGCGTTGATGAACGATCCTCCTCCAGCACCCTGCAGGCGTACTGGCTTGTTCATGATAACGTTTTCGTTAAACTGTCCGGTTCCAATAAGAATAATATCACCGGCAGTTGCAGCGTCGACTGCAGCTTGAATGGATCCGCCAGAAGAGACCGTCCAGACATTTATACCACTGCAATCTGTGATGTTTAAGTTTATGCCAAGTTCTGTAAATAGTCCGTTGTCTCTGGTTATTTTGATTTGTCCAGTACTACTGCCAAGAGGCAAAGTTACTATTATTGTCTCATTAGCCCAGGAGGCAACAGGAAGGGAAACACCGTTCAGGCTTGCTGTACCAGTTCCCTGTGCGGCACCAAAACCGACATTACGAGTGATAGTTGGAATCGTACTTAAGGCAGGATAAAGAGGGTTACGAAGCGTAATCGTCCCGCCAGGAGGTGCATTAATGATAACCAGGCCAGAACCATCCACAGGATTCGTGTCGGTACAGACAAGGGGGCCTGTTTGCGACCCGGTAGTGACCGAGTGTATTACGGGTGTATTATTAGCCGGACCAGTGTCGATCCGTGTATTGTTTGTTGAAAAAGCTACAAGCGGCACAATGGGCGTGTCCAGATAGGAAGTGGCACCAGGGAAGTAATGAAATGTCCAGGGGGTCACTGCGAAATCGGGATCATAAAATGGATCCTTCGTTACACCATCGGCCAGAAATGGATCGTTGAGAGTCAATGTGATCATGTTGGGAGAAACTCCCGTTGGTGATGGCACATTCACTGTGTAGGTTGATGGAAGCAGGGCGTTGAAACCACCGAATTCATCGGTGTATACCCTTGCCAGCTCATTTCCATTCCAATCCGTAAAGGAAACAGGGAGCCATGGGGCTGCTAATTTTTCGCCAAAAATAGGACTGGCCTGATTAAACTCGGCGCCTAGATCGTTGTTGACAAATCCAACAGCTCTTGCTGCCTTGGGGACTTGAGTAAAGAGGAAAAAATCAGCTGCCGCATTTTTGCCGTCACTCAAGCTTACAGCTTTAAGATCACATAACGGTCTAGAATCACCTGCAAAAGGTGCAGGGCTCACGCCATCAAATGACATGAAATCAGGTACTACGCGATCAGTACCAACACAAACTGCTGGAAGAAGGAGTGGACTTGGGACATATGTGTCACCAAAGTCTACGTTTCTGTCTTCTTCCTTAACGAGTTCATATCCTGGGGGTGTTACTGCTTCAACAATATATTTTCCAGGAGGAACGGTTGCTGTTTCAGCATTTCCCGAATCTCTACCACCGGGAAAGTATGAGTCAAAAGCATATCCGCCATCAAAAAGGCCGGGTCGTACTTGGTTCCAGGTACCAAAACCGTCGGCGCATTCATTAATTGGGCCAAGACCTGGAAGGTTTGGCAGGTTTTGGATACACCCACTGGGCTTGTTATCGTCCCAGCTGTCAGTTGTGGTTATCTGGATGGCATCGCCTGAATCAAAAACTCCATCAAGATTTAAATCAGTGTCTTCAGCACCGGCAACTCCAGTCCACTCGGGATTAGGAGTAATACCATCGTCCAGAACTGCGTACATTGGCGCCCACTGGAATGGGTGGTTATCGACATCAGCGCGAGTTGATCCGTCACCGTTTTGATCATCAATGATTCCGTCACTGCCGGGAAGAAGAGTGGTGTTGTTTACCATATCTTCATACAGGTTCACCTGTACACGTGGAACACCGGGTTCCCATCCTTCTGCCGCAGCAAATCGCGGATCGTTTTCAGCGCGGGTCACTGCATAAAAAACGATACCGGTAATACCACCGTTTTCACCGGGAGCATAACTGCTTTTTCCCCATTCGATCAGGTTGGCCTGTCCCAGAAAAAGATGCATTGCCTGAGTAAGAACAGGCCCTGTTTCGGTTCTGGACTCAAGTGTTCCTGTTTCGTTAAAAGGATCAAGAATATCTTGAAGTTGTGGCTTTTTGTTGCCAAGAGCTGGCCAACCAGGGCCTGGGATAGGACCACCATCATCAACTGCGGTGGTCATACCGGTTGCTTTAAATCGTGCAAAGTCCACTTCTACCACTAACCATTTAAAGAATGGGAAGACCTCGTCAAAAGGTACATATCCGTCAAGATCTGTGGGGAAGGTCTGGTAGATAGTACCGTCCCTGAATCTAATATTTACGTTCTGTTCTGGGATTCCAGCTTCTCCTGGATCTCGGAAGCCATCTTCATCTGCGTCGAAAAAGACATAACTTTCAAGTGTTCCAAACCAACGAAAAGTGAGAAGCTCTCCGAGGTTCACTGCCTCGCCTTGCCCTCCGACACCGGCTGGAACAGTGACTGTGTGGAATCCGAAAAGAGTGTCAAGATATGTATCCCAGGTAACCAGTTGATAGGTTCCAGGAGGCACATTTTCGATGAGAAAAGAGCCATCTTCGTTAACTTGTGCTGCATACTTACCCGCTTCGCCCAGTAGGCCACCAGGCATAACCAGCGGATCATTGAGGCCTACCCATCCACTTGGAACCGGTGGTCCAGGGAAAAAACCTTGAAGTGTTGGAGGTTTTGAGAAATGGTTGCCTCGCAGTGTTCCGGTAATTGTTCCCGTTGCGACAGGAGGTGTTCTGTTCCACTCCAATGTATTAAAAGTCTGCCCTCTAAACGTAGAAAGATCTGGACCAAGTTTTACATAGCCATAAAAGACATGGTTGAAACCTGTACCAAAGCCTTCTACAAAGAGTTTGGGTTCATTTGCCTTGACCCAGGCGTCCACTACAGGGGTTCCTTCTATTGTTGAGGTCTGGGACCATGTCATGTTGGCACCCGCATCATCAAGCACCGGGGGCGTTACAACAAGGCCATATTTTCCAGGAACCAGGTGTTTGATTATGGCTTCACCAACCCTCAGATTATAAGGATTAGCAGCACCGCCAAGATTAAACTCGTCCTGAGTCAGGGTGATGATATTACCTGCTCCCATCACGTCAACCAGGGGATTACCGTCAACATCAACTAGGGCTTCTCCGGTTACTGCGTCAAAGGTATATTGAGTACCTAAGGGATTGCCAAAGGCATCTTGTGTAACCTTGCCTCCAGTATCGGATAGGAGTACAACTGCCCCTCCAAGGCCCTGATCATGTTCATCAAAAACGTTGTTTATGGGATTATGATCCACAAATGCAAAAATCGAAATCTGTGCAGTGGGCAGGGGCAATGGGTTTACTATGACACTGACAGCACTTGGATTTGGTGTCACCACAGTGGTTCCACTGTTGGAATAGCCCGAATCAGGAAGAACAGAGATGAAGTATCTTTTATTCGAATCCAATGCAACTCCTGAGGCATTTTCAATAATGTCAACGCTGCCGCCAGCGGCTTGTCCACTGGCCACTACAGGTGCATGGCTGTTGTGAATGTCGGTACTGATGCTGACCCGCACCGGGACACCTGGAACAGTGACGTTTGTGTTATCCTCCTCCAACAGCCATCGAAAGCCTGTTGTAATAGAAACGCCATCAGGATCTACCACGTTAACTATCACTGCTTTACTCGTTGCAGCAAATAACGCGCCAGCGGTCAGGAAAGAAAGAAAAAATGACCATGTTTTGCCTCGTATGTTGCTCTGCTTCTGTTTCATGTACTCCCCTCCACATATCTGTGAATCTGAGTTTGACACTGTTAGTCATTATTTAAAGGAATCTGTTCGTTATCTAGTGCACAATTATTATGAAAGTTATCATCAACCAG
>Ga0256844_10000327_pt1 | contig 18279 bp, 15 predicted proteins | sample MusselsmetaG_FD_189100 | JGI IMG/M metagenome (GOLD analysis project Ga0256844, IMG submission 189100) | Mussel associated microbial communities from hydrothermal vent at the East Pacific Rise, Pacific Ocean - Mussels | ecosystem: Host-associated > Mollusca > Shell > Unclassified ... | reverse complement strand
TCTCTAATGATTCATTTTTCAGCAGTGACTACAATGGTAAAATGAGGTTTAAAGGGAAATTAGAAAATGTTAATGAGAGTAATTTTGATTTGGTGTATCAGTCACAGGTAATTACTTTTCACAAAGTAAAAGAAGGAGTTACTTTTAAAGATGTAATACTAAAAAAGCTTCTTTAGATGAATATTTAAAAGAGTATAACAAACGCTTATTAAAAGCTAAAGAGTAAATCTTTAAAACAGGTTAGTCTTAGTCTAGTGATACGATGACTTCGAGTCATCGTATCACTATTTAACGATTAACTTTTTTCTTCGCCTCATAAACCTCCGCAATAGTAGGTAGCTCTTTTTTTTCTGTTACTAAATGAAATTCATCATTTTGAGTTACATTTCCTGTTTGTAAAATTTTAAAATAGATACCGCTTTTGGTAGAGTTCCAAAACTGTTTAATAATTTTGGGGTTGTTAAAACGAATACCTAATTTATAGCAAGGTTCTCGCGGTTTTGTAACTTCAATAATAGCACTGCCTAATTGATAAATAGTACCTACATGAATTTTAGTTTCATCTAAGTTAGCAACGGTTAAATTCTCCCCAAACATCCCGTAATTCCAATCTAAATTAGGGTATAAAGCTTTCCAATATGCATAATGATTTTCTCCATAAGCATATACGGCTTGCTTTATACCTCCATGATAGCGTCTATCAATAACATAATCGTTTTCAACATCTTCTAGACCTAAAAAGATAGGTTTATTTACAGGATATTTAAAAATGCCCGTTTCAACCATTTTTCTTCTCCATTGAATGGTTTTTTTTTCTCCTATATTGACAGATATTACTTTCATAGATATTCTTTTTTGAGACATCACTAATTATTACTAAACAGACTCTTCATTTCTAATCTTTTTTGATTTGAGAACAACTTCTCAATACACCACGTAAAAAAGCGTGGTACTCAAAGAAATGTAAACCTGTTGCTAAACTTTATTAATTTTGAGATTCTTCACTTCGTTCGTGCCTCACTTTGTTCTGAATAACATGAATCACTAAATTCTAATCTTACTAGCTCCTCCCTTCAGGAAGGGTTAGAGTGGGCTTAGTTGATCTGCAATCTTTCGATCATTAGACAAACGTGGAATTTTATTTTGTCCACCAAGCTTCCCTATAGATTTCATGTATTTTTTAAACCCTCCTGTTTCTACTACCGTTACTACTAGAGGTTTTAATATTTTACCTTGAATCAAATCTAAATAATAGGAATTTTGTGCTTGCATAAAACCATCTATTTTACTGGAAAACTCTATAATGTTTTCTGGTGCTTTTTCAAATTCTATAAACCACTCATGGTAAGGTAATCCTTGATCTGGATTGATTTGTGGAGCTACCGTAAATTCATTTACACTTACGTCTGTATGCTCCATCACATCTTTTAGAGCATGCTCTACTTCTTTAGCAATCACATGCTCTCCAAAGGCAGAAATAAAATGTTTTATTCTTCCTGTAACAATAATTCGGTGTGGTTTTAATGATGTAAACTCAACCGTATCACCAATATTATATGCCCAGAGGCCAGCATTTGTTGAAATAATCAACACATAATTTACACCCAATTCAACATCGGCTACTGAAATTCTATTTGGATTCTCTTCAAAGAACTCATCTGCTTTAATAAATTCATAAAAAATACCTCCATTTAATAGCAAAAGCATTCCTTTTTCATTTTGTTTGTCTTGAAAGGCAAAAAACCCTTCAGATGCAGGAAATAATTCAACCGAATCTACTTTTCTACCAATCATTTTTTCAAAGGTATTCCGATACGGTTCAAAATTCACACCACCATATACAAACAGGTTAAAATTAGGGAAAATCTCTCCAACACTTTTACCTTTTTTAGCTATTAATTTTTCGAAATACATTTGTACCCAAGATGGTATACCACTTATAAGCGTCATATCTTCGGTTATGGTTTCTTCTACAATGGCATCTACTTTAGTTTCCCAATCTTCAATACAATTGGTTTCCCAACTTGGCATTCTGTTTTTTTGTAAATAACTAGGCACATAATGTGCAGCTATACCCGATAGTCTTCCTGTTTTAATACTGTTTTTCTTATCAATTACTGGACTTCCTTGTAAAAAAATAAGTTTTCCTTCAATAAAACCTGCATTCCCTGTTTCTGCAATATACATAAGCAAAGCATTTTTTGCCGCTTTGATATGAAATGGCATAGATGCTTTGGTGATAGGGATATATTTTGCTCCAGAAGTTGTACCAGAAGTTTTGGCAAAATACAATGGAAATCCTTTCCAAAGCACATCAGGTTTTCCTTCTAATATTTGTGCAACATAAGGTTTTAAAGCCTCATAATCTCGTACAGGAACTTGTTTTTTGAAATCGTCGTAAGATTGTATCTCCCCAAAGTGATGGTCTTTACCAAAAACTGTTTTTTTAGCTTGATAAATTAATGTTTTAAAGACTTTCTGTTGTGTTTTTTCTGGCTGATTTGCCCATTTATAAATTCGCTTTTGTACTTGCTTGGCTAGTGGTATTGCAAAAACAGATTTAATACCCATTAGTTAAAATCTATAAAATTTAATGGGTTTACAGGATAGCCTTCATTCCATAATTCAAAATGTAAATGTGGCCCTGTAGATAATTCTCCCGTTGAACCCGCCTTGGCAATTGCTTCGCCAGATTTTACCAAATCTCCTTGTTCTTTATGGATAGATGCATTGTGTTTGTATACAGATAAAAACCCTTTAGGATGCTCTATAATAATTACAAAACCTGTATCTGCTGTAAAACCTGTAAAAATTACAGTCCCATCAGACACCGCTTTTACTGGGGTGTCTTTTTCTACAGCGATATCAATAGCATAGTGCTTTTCTTTAGGACTGTATGCTGCTGTAATCTCACCAGAAATAGGTGCAAAAAAATCAATTTCTGTTTTTCTAGTTCCTTTTTTAAATACGGTATACCTGTCTTCACGTTCAACATCCTCTCTAAAAATCGAGTCTATTGCTGTAGGGTTTAAATTAACATCTTCCATTTTTAGCTGCTCTATAATAGAATCTTTATTAATTTCAATAGCCGCTATTTTACCTGTCAATACTTGTTGTATATTTTGAATATAAGCATCATTAACTATCAATTTCTGCTGTAAAGAATCTACCTTATAGACTAAACCAGAAGCTGTCTTTTTTAAGGCTGATGATGAATATCCAGGTATATATTGTTTTAGAGGTGTAAAGGCAATCAACATAATCGTAAACCCAATTAAAAAAATAGAAAACAAACTACCCAATACAAAGACATTCAACCGGTTAAGCTTAAAGGATAAGTGCTCTTCAAAAGTATCTTCATTTAAAACAACTAAACGATACTTAAACGTAAGTTTTTCTTTTAGTTTATCTGTATTTATTTTCTTTTTTGCCATTTTCTTGGACACAAATATACAACGGAATTTTGAGTTTAAAAATATGCTGTTAATTCTTATAAAAATTCATTTCATCAATATATTGCCATACATTACAAGGTAATAATGCATGAACATTCTTATTATTTGCAATTGCTTTACGGATAAATGTAGAAGAAATTTCCATAATTGGAGCATCTACCCTATAAATTTTAGGATGGTTTTCAAACTGTGTTTTTAATGTGGCACCTTTAATGATTCTTGGGTAGACATAAATAGCATGATTTTCTAAAATAACTTCGTAATTCTTCCATTTATGGAATGAAGCTAAATTATCTTCACCCATAATTAAACTAAAATTGTATTCAGGGTGTTTTTCAGAAATATGAACTAAGGTGTTTACTGTGTAGTTTGGCTTCGGTAGTTTAAATTCAATAGTAGAAGGTTTTAGTTTAGGATACTCTTCTGTTGCTATTTGAACCAATTGATACCTGTGATTATCTGCCAATAATGTTACTTTTTTTTTGAATGGACTTCGTGGGGTTACAACGAGCCATACCTCGTCTAAATCTGAATATTCAACCAAATGATTGGCAATTGCTAGATGCCCAATATGAATGGGATTAAACGTACCGAAATACAAGCCTATATTCATATTTTTTTTATTCATCTGTTCCCACAAATTCTGCAACTAGCGCCTCTGCCTCTTTTAAAGCAATAGCTAAATCATGATTTTTAATAATCTGGTCAAATTGAGGTGCGGTTGCTAATTCTACAGAAGCTTTTGCAATACGCATATTGATTTTATCTTCGCTTTCCGTTTTACGCTTTTTCAATCGTATTTTTAATTCATCAACACTTGGTGGTTTTACAAAAACAGCTAGTGTTTCTTTTGGAAATTTCTTTTTAATTCGTAATCCTCCAACCACATCAATATCAAAAATAACATGTTTTCCTTTTGCCCAAATACGTTCTACTTCACTTTTTAAAGTGCCATAAAAACAATCTCTATAGACCTCTTCCCATTCTAAAAATGTATCCTTTTTTATATTCTTTTTAAATTCTTTTAAGGATAAATAATAGTAATCTTCTCCTTCCTTTTCTTCTCCTCTTTTTTCTCTTGAAGTTGCCGAAACTGAAAACTCTAGATTCAGATAATCTAAGCCTAATAAATGCCTAACTATAGTTGTTTTTCCAGAGCCTGATGGTGCAGAAAAAACGATAAGTTTACCTTTTTTTGCTGTAGAATTCTCTTTAGATTTTGATTGATAATCCATTTCCTTAAAATATGCTAACAAATACGTATTGGTCTTTTATCTATTGATTTTAAAAATATTTAATGTTGATTTAGAGTTCGTTATATGTAATTTATAAGCTCTGCATACCTTGTAGTATGTTTTATATACTACAATACATTCAACAATTGCTCTTTAATCTTCTCCAATTCATCTTTCATTTGTACTACTACTTGTTGCATAGGTGCATAATTTGATTTTGATCCTGTGGTATTTATCTCTCTACCTATTTCTTGACCAATAAACCCTAATTTTTTACCATTTGAAATCTCTCCATTAAGCTCTTGTAAAAAATAATCTAAATGATTATTTAGCCGTACTTTTTCTTCAGTAATATCTAATTTTTCTAAATAATAAACCAGCTCTTGCTCAAACCTGTTTTCATCAACGGTTTGTTTTAATTCTACAATTGCTTTTTTTAGACGTTCACGTACTTTTACTATTCGTGTATCATCCATACCTTCTACTTCGATAGAAAGTTGTTGAATGGTTTGAACCCTATTGACAAAATCTTGCTGTAGTACTTTACCTTCGTCAGCTCTAAATTTATTCACTGCTACAATAGCCTCGTCAATGGCTTTTTCAATGACTAGCCATTCACCTTCGTCTAATTCTTCTCTAACCGTTTTTAAGGCATCTGGCAAGCGCATAGCTATTTCCAAAGAATTTTCTGATGATGTAACAGCTATTTCACGCAACTGATCTATATAGTTGTCTACTACAGCCTTATTAATTAATGTCTTTGTTTCAACACCTGTAGTTTCAATATAAATTGAAAAATCTATTTTTCCTCTTATTAATTTTCTTGAAAGCTTTGTTCGAATTGCAATTTCTTTTTCTTTGTAGTATGCAGGAATTCTAACGTTTAAGTCTAAATTTTTACTGTTCAATGTTTTTATTTCTACCGTTATTTTTTTTAGCGATAGCACAGTTATAGCTTTCCCATAACCCGTCATAGATTGTATCATATATATATTTAAAAATTAGGCTAATTTAAGGTTTTTAACCATAAAATATGCAAATTGGTAGTGAAAAATAAATTGCGCACTTAAATCTGTTTAAGCTCTTAAATTTGTTTTGGTGCATTACTTTTTGTTACCAAATATACTCCTGAAAAAATAAATAGTGTTGCCAGTATTTTTGTTAAATCTACCGTATCACTACCCGTTAGTAAAGCATAAGATGTTGCTAAAACAGGTTGTAAATAGATAAAGCTGCTCAAGGTTGTTGGTTTTAGTTTTGTCAAGGCAAAAACGTTAAATAGATAGGCAAAAAAGGTTGTAAAAACAACTATAAACCCTATTTTATAATAAATACCTGTTGGTATTTCGTGCCATTGTACTTCTTGAAATTCTGAATATCCAAAAGGAATAACAAGTAGAAGTCCCACTAAATACAACCATTTTATAAAAGTTAAAGGGTTGTACTTATCTGTTAAACGCTTTACAATGATAAGATATAAACTATACGATGTTGCATTGACAAATATTAAAAAATTACCTAGTGCTGCATTTGTAGCTGTACCGATACTTTGTCCGTAAATAATTAAAATAACTGCGCCTATTAAACCGATTCCGATCCCTATAATTTTAATGCTTGTTACTTTTTCTTTTAAAATAATGGCTGATAATATCAGTATTAAAATAGGAGATGTTAGCATCATTACCGATGCACTAATTGGTGTTGTTAGACTTAATCCTTTAAAAAAAGCAAGCATATTTATAACAACACCAAAAATAGCTGCTAAAAAAATGCGTACATAATCTTGCTTATCAATCGTTTCTTTCTTAAAAAAAAGCCCTAAAATCCAAAAAAGTAGTGTTGCTCCTAGCACCCTTATTAGAATAAACCCATAAGGTTTAATATAAGTAGGCATTACCTCTTTTGCAACGGTAAAGCTTATTCCGTAAATTAATGCAGCTAAAAATGCAGCAACTAGAGCACCTCTTCTGGAGTTCATTTTTATAATATTGAAGATAAATAATAAAAGGCATTGATGCAAATTTAACTAAGCATCACAATTTTTTAGTATAGATAATTACACACATCTATCTGCTAAAGGCAGGTTTACTAAAAAAAGAATGATGATACTCTCAAAAAGTATCATCATTCTTTAAATAAATCCCTGCTCCCAAAGTCTCGTCTCGAGACAGGAATGACGATATTGATTATTTCGCTTCGTTAAAACGTCTTTCTACTTCGTTCCAGTTAATTACATTAAAAAATGCATTGATATAATCTGGTCTTCTATTTTGATAGTTTAAATAATAGGCATGTTCCCAAACATCTAAACCCAAAATTGGAGTCCCTCCACATGAAGCATTGGGCATTAGGGGATTGTCTTGATTTGGTGTTGAACACACCTCAACTTTTCCTCCTTTATGAACACATAACCAAGCCCAACCAGAACCAAAACGTGTTCCTGCTGCTTTTGAAAAAACAGCTTTAAATTCGTCAAATGAGCCATAAGCATCATCAATTGCATCTGCTAAAGCACCTGAAAGTCTTCCTTTTCCTTCTGGATTCATTACTGTCCAAAATAAAGAGTGGTTGTAAAACCCACCACCATTATTGCGAACTGCACTATTAGTCATGTCTAGATTTGCTAAAATATCCTCAATAGATTTTCCATCTAAATCGGTTCCTACAATTGCATTATTTAAGTTATTTGTATATCCATTATGATGTTTGGTATGGTGAATTTCCATAGTTCTAGCATCTATATTTGGTTCTAACGCATCATAAGCGTAACCTAATTCTGGTAATTTAAAAGCCATAATTATTATTTTAGTTAATATTATTTTAGTTTTCTCAAAGATATATACTTATCTGTAAAATAGAGCTAAAAAAGAATAAATTGTTTTTATAGAGTAATAGGTGTTTGCTATACTAGACAATACCAAATGAAGGATAAGATGCTGGTTAAAATTTATTTCTATTCACAAATTATCTAAATAACACTCCTAAAGTCGCTCCACACGAATAAATGTGCAGAATGTATGTGTTTGTACTCTTAGCTTTCTGTGAGATAAATCGTATGTTGAACTCAGGTTCTAAGCTTTTTTAAAACCTCAGCAACAGCATTGTGACTCACTTGTTTGTCTCCAAAATAGCTCGTTATTTCTATTTTTTCTGCTGTAGAGGCACTTAATTGATTCAATATATTTTGCAAATGCATTTTCATATGTCCGTGTTGAATCCCTGTAGTTGTCAATGCTTTTAAGGCTGCAAAATTTTGTGCTAATCCAGCAACGGCAACAATTTGCATCAATTCTTTAGCTGTTGGGTGCTCTAAAATATCTAAAGACAATTTTGCCAATGGATGTAATTTAGTCAAACCACCAACGGTACCTAAGGCTAATGGAATTTCAATCCAAAATTTAAAAACTCCATCACTAATAGAACAGTTTGTTAGGCTTTTATACTGCCCTGTTCTTGAAGCATAGGCATGCGCTCCAGCCTCTACGGCTCTAAAATCATTACCTGTAGCAATAACCACAGCATCAATACCATTCATAATCCCTTTATTATGTGTTACTGCACGATACCGTTCTACATTTGCAATCTGAATAGCTTGTTTAAATTTTCTAACTTGTTCTTCAGCATTATTCGCACTAAAATCTTCAACTTTACAACTTACCTCTGCTCGAACTAAACATTCAGGAACATAATTTGATAAAATACTCATTACAACCTCAATCTCTAAACTTTGTGATTCTTTAAAAGTATTCGCAATCGTTTCTAAGCAAGAATTGATGAAATTTGCTCCCATACTATCTACCGTTTCGAAGGTCACTTCCAGTTGATAGTAATTTTCTAATTGATTCGTTTTGTTTTTTAATTCAATCTCTAAAATTCCTCCACCTCTCTTACGCATGTTTTTGGTAATACTTTCGGTAGTCTCAATTAATTTTGATTTAATAGTATTGAAATACGCTTTTAGTGCAGCAAAATCACCTTGATATATAAAATGTACATGCCCTATTTTGGTTGTTGCTACAACTTTAGCGGTAAACCCTCCGCGTTCTTCCCAAAATTTAGCAACTAAGGCAGCAGCAGCAACTACAGAGCTTTCTTCAACTGCCATAGGAATTACATACGGTTTCCCATTGATAATAAAATTAGGAGCTATGGCGTACGGTAGATAAAAGTTAGAAATAGTATTTTCGATAAATTCATCATGAAGTTGTTGTAATTTTTTATTGGAATTCCAGTATTGTTCTAAAATAGAGATCGCATCTTTTTTATTTTCTAAAAAAGCTTCAGACAACCAATTAATTTTTTCTTCTTTAGTGAATTTTGAAAATCCTGTAATCGTTTTAAGCATTGCTTGTGTTTTAAATAAGGGCCAAATATACAAAACCCTTTTTTTCTACTTTGTTTGGGTTGATTTTTGATAAAATTTCCGTAAACTTGGAACTTAAACTCTTTCCCTAAGAAAAAACAGATGAAGAAAATACTATTCTTATTTATCGTTTTTACGATAACACTTACCGCACAGAAAAAAGAAATTACCTTAGAAAACATTTGGTCTAAAGGCACATTTAGAACAGAACGTTTAGAAGCTTTTCAAGCTATGAAAAACGGTGATTTTTATACCTTGTTAAACTATAATAACCAAACAGGAACCTCCAGTTTAGATAAATACAGCTATAAAACGCTCGAAAAGGTTGAAACTATAATTGATAGTAAGCATTTAGATGACCTCAACTCTTTTGAAAGTTATACTTTTAATGATGATGAGACCCAGTTACTGCTTGGAACAGACTCCGAACCTATTTATCGCCATTCTTCTCGTGGTGTTTATTTTATTTATAATACAACTACCAAGCAACTACAGCGCCTTTCCGAAAATAAAGTACAAGAACCTACCTTTTCCCCTGATGGTAAGAAAATTGCCTACGTATTTGAAAACAATATCTATTATAAAATACTTCGTACAAATGAAACGGTACAGCTGACAAACAGCGGAGAAAAAAATAAAATTATTAATGGTATTACAGACTGGGTTTACGAAGAAGAATTTGCTTTTGTACGCGCTTTTGAATGGAATGCAAACAGTGATGTCATTGCTTTTTTACGATTTAAGGAAGTTGAAGTTCCAGAATTTTCTATGGATATTTTTGGTACCGAACTGTATCCCAGTCAAGAAGTCTTTAAATACCCGAAAGCGGGAGAGAAAAATGCCGAAGTACAAATGCGAATTGTTTATGTTAAACAAAAAGATCAGGCACAAATTCATTTGGAAAAAATGAAGGAATTTGAATATATTCCTAGATTTCAATGGACAAATGACCCGTATACCTTAAGTGTAACCACGCTAAACCGTCATCAAAATGACTTGAATTTGTATTTGGTTAATGTAATGGAAGATACTTTTCAACCCAAAATTATACTAAACGAAACCGACAAAGCTTATATTGATATTACTGACAACCTTACTTTTTTAGATGATAATAGTTTTATTTGGACAAGCGAAAAAGATGGTTTTAATCATATTTATCATTATGATAAAACAGGAAAATTAACCAATCAGGTGACTAAAGGAAACTGGGAAGTAACCAATTATTATGGCTATGATAAAAACACAAAATGTCTGTTCTATCAATCAACAGAAGGTGGATCAACAAACAGAACGGTATATTCTATAAAACTCAATGGAAAGAAAAAGAAAAAATTAAGTACAACTACAGGTACACATAGCGCTGCTTTTAGTACTAGTTTTAATTATTATATCAATACATTTTCTAATGCTAAAACACCTAACATTTACACCTTAAATGAAGCGAAATCTGGAAAAAAACTTAAAGAAATAAAAAATAATACTGCAGTTTCTGAGCTTCTAAATACGTATAATACTTCTTCCAAAGAATTCTTTACACTGACCACTAAAGATGGTGATTTTAATGCTTGGATGCTAAAACCTGCTAATTTTGATCCTACAAAAAAATATCCATTATTTATGTATCAATACTCGGGTCCAGGCTCACAATCGGTTGCTAACCGTTGGAATGGAAGTAATGATTATTGGTATCAAATGCTTGCTCAAAAAGGCTATATTATTGCCTGTATTGATGGGAGGGGTACAGGGTTAAAAGGTGCCGCATTTAAAAAAGTTACCCAAAAAGAATTGGGTAAATATGAAATTATTGATCAAATTGAAGCTGCAAAAGTACTAGGAAAGCGCAAGTATATTGATGCAAATAGGATTGGTATTTGGGGTTGGAGTTATGGTGGTTATATGTCGTCTTTAGCCATTACCAAAGGTGCAGATGTCTTTAAAATGGCAATTGCTGTTGCTCCAGTAACTTCATGGCGCTTTTACGATTCTGTTTATACCGAAAGGTATATGCAAACACCACAAGAAAATGCAAGTGGTTATGATGAGAATTCACCCATCAATCATGTTGAAAAACTAAAAGGTGCCTATTTATTGATACACGGTACAGGTGATGATAATGTACATGTACAAAACACTATGCGTATGATAAATGCCTTAGTAAAAGCCAATAAACAATTTGATTTATTTATCTATCCTGATAGGACGCATGGTATTTATGAAGGTGCAAATACACGCTTACACCTTTATAAAAAAATGACTACTTTTATCGAGAAGAACTTATAAGTCATGGAAGTGAAGTTTCAAACCAAAGAAAGAAAGTAATAAAACCCAACATATATGTCAGACATTACACTAAAACCACATCAAAAAGAACTCTTCGGCCATCCCATCGGATTGTATGTATTATTTTTTACAGAAATGTGGGAACGCTTTTCGTATTATGGCATGCGCTCTATATTGGTAATATATATGATTGCTCAAGTATCAAACGAGAATGGCCCAGGTTTAGGGTGGACAAAGTTAGAAGCTTATCAATTATATGGTTGGTACGTAATGCTTGTATATTTAATCTCAATTCCAGGAGGAATCTTAGCAGATAAAGTTTTAGGACAAAAAAAAACAGTAATGTTGGGAGCTGTATTGCTATCTATAGGACATGGTATTTTGGCTCTTGAGGCTAGTTGGGCATTCTTTACAGGTTTAGGATTCATTATTATTGGTGTTGGTTGTTTAAAACCAAATATTTCGACAATGGTTGGAGGCTTGTATAAAAAAGGAGATATTCGAAGAGATAAAGGGTTTTCAATTTTTTATATTGGGATAAATTTAGGCTCGCTATTGGCAACAACTTTTATAGGTCTAGTAATTGCAAAATGGGGATGGCATGCAGGATTTGGTTTGGCAGGAATTGCAATGATTTGTGGACTGTTAGTTTATATATGGGGACAGAAATTTATTGCTCATGTAGGGAATAAACCAACAGAAGAACAGAAGAAAAATGATATTTCAATAGGCAAACTATTTTCTAATATCTTTAAATCGCCTATGCACTTAGGGATTATGTCTCTTCTATTAATTCTCTCAGTATATGTTGGATACACTAAAGAAGGTGTAGATCATTGGGGCTATGGTGCATTATTTATATTTTTATCTTTGGTTGTAGGCTTAATGATGATGATTTATAAAGATCTTGAAAATAAAATTATGAAAGACCGCTTTTTAGTATTACTACTGTCTTTCCTTTTAGTCGTTGTTTTTTGGGGGGCTTTTGAACAAGCTGGAGGACTAATGAGCGTTTATACAGAAACTAAAACAGATAGAATGTTATTTGGATGGTTAGTACCAACACCAATGTTTCAAGGATTAAATGCTGGGTTTATCTTATTATTTGCTGTTTGGATTGCAAATATTTGGGCAAAACGTAAATTAAAAGGAAAAGAAGCGTCTTCTTTATTTAAAATGGCTTCTGGAACCATAATTATGGGACTTGGTTTTGTATTTATGATTCTAGCTGTTAGAGAATATGAAGCCAATGGAAGTTCTGGAATACAATGGTTGATTCTTGCTTATCTATTTCATACCATTGGAGAACTTTCTTCTTCGCCAGTTTCACTATCATTTGTAACAAAACTAGCTCCAGTAAAATATGCTTCTTTAATGATGGGACTCTATTTTGCAGCAACTGGTCTTGGTGGTAAAGTTGCGGGTGTTTTGGGAGAGAAATCTGCAGAGTTTGGAGAATACACCATTTTTACTGGAATTGTAATATTTACAGTTGTTTTCGGTCTATTAGTAATCGCATTACTTAAACCTTTAAAACGTCTTACCCATGGTGCAGAAGATAATGAACATGAAATACATGATGATGAAACCGAAGGGTTTGAACTCGCTGACAATTAATAACTTTTTATAAGGTCTTACATTTTTAATATGTAAGACTTTTTTATACTCACTCAAAACTATTTTTATGGATATAACAAAATACAAATTTGAAGGGACTGCAATGAATAATCAATTACTGATGGGACATCCTTCAGGGTTGTTTATTCTTTTTTTTACAGAAATGTGGGAACGTTTTTCCTATTACGGAATGCGAGCCTTGCTAGTATTGTTTTTAACCTCTGCATTAATTGATGGAGGTTGGGCTTGGAGTAGAGAAGAAGCTTTAGGATTATATGGTACATATACAATGCTAGTCTATTTTACCCCAATAATTGGTGGCTTATTGGCTGATAAACTGTTAGGGTATCGTTGGGCTGTAGCTATTGGAGCATTAATAATGACATTAGGACATGCATCTATGGCTCTAGACACTCCATGGGGTTTATATACAGGTATTGGCTTATTGGTTGCAGGAAATGGATTGTTTAAACCCAATATTACTTCAATTATTAATGGTGTATATATAAATGCACAAGAGAAAAAGGATGGTGCATTTACTATTTTTTATATGGGTGTAAATGCTGGTGCTTTCTTAGGAATAATGCTCTGTGGGTACGTAGGTGAAACACAAGGATGGCACTGGGGATTTGGATTGGCTGGTATTTTTATGTTTCTAGGGGTGCTTCAGTTTTGGTTTGCACAAGGTATTTTTGGCAACATTGGTATTCCGCCTAGTAAAAAAATTGATTTATCAGATGCTATTGAAAATAATGAGATTACTACAAAAGAAGAGGTTCCCGCCTCAGTACAACGAGATCGTTATATTGTTGTTGGTATTTTAGCCGTTTTTACTATTTTCTTTTGGGCTGCCTTTGAACAAGCAGGTGGTTCTATGACTATTTTTGCTAAAGATTACACAAATAGAATATTAGAAGGTAGTGCTGCAAATACTTTTAGAATTGCGAATACCTTATTAACAATTGTACCATTACTAATTATAACCTATGTACTCTTTAGTTTATTTAAAATAACATTTAAAAAATATGCCCTATCAAATACATTTTTAGGAATCAGTTTTGCTATAATTTGGGCCATTGTAATTTGGATGTTAAAAAATCAATTTAATGAAGAATCTACCGAAATTCCAGCATCTTGGTTTGGTATTCTAAACTCCTTTTATATTATTGCTTTTGCTCCTTTAGTTTCTAAAATATGGGAGAGTAAATACAACCCTTCAGCAACAGTTAAGTTTGGAGTAGGTCTTATTTTATTAGGCTTAGGTTTTGGTATTTTAGCCTATGGGTCTGCAAGTATTCCTCAAGGCGCCCAAACAGCATCTGTAAGTGTTATCTGGTTAATACTAGCCTATTTATTACATACATTGGGTGAGTTAAGCTTATCTCCTGTAGGATTATCTTATGTTTCTAAATTAGTTCCCGCAACCAAAATAGGCTTAATGTTTGGTCTTTGGTACATTGCCGTAGGTATGGGTAATAAGGCTGCTGGATTAATGGGAGGGATGATAGATAAAATTACAGCCGAGTACTCAATGAGTACCTTTTTTCTAATCTTTACTTTTGTACCTATAGCGGCTGGCTTATTACTAATAGCACTAACTCCTATTGTAAAAAAAATGATGCATGGCGTTAAATAAAATACCAAAAAGAAAATATTAACGTTTATACTTGTAATTTAGGCATACAAATTGCAACTAACATTCTACAAAAGAAAAAATATACACATGAAAAAAATAATTTTAACTTTACTATTAATCTCTTCAATAACTGCATTTTCTCAAGAATCAACATGGTTAAGCAGCTATGAAGAAGCTGCAAAAATTTCAAAAGAAACCAATAAACCTATTCTTGCCAACTTTACAGGTAGTGATTGGTGTGGATGGTGTAAAGTGTTAAATAAAGAGGTGTTTAAAACTGATGAATTTAAAACATGGGCTTCAGAAAATGTAGTCTTATTGGTTTTAGATTTTCCGAAACGAAAAAAATTATCTGAAGCTCAAAAAATTCAAAATTATACCTTACAAAAAGCTTTTGGTGTGAGAGGATATCCTACAATTATACTTTTTAATCCAGGAAAAGGGAAAGACCCTAAAAAAGACATGGTAGCCTTAGGAAAAACAGGTTATGTTAAAGGCGGAGCAAGCAAGTGGATTGCAAGTATTGCACCTGCTTTATCAAAATAATTAGTTAGTATAAACTAATTTAAAAAGGAAACCCGAGCTATTGGCTCGGGTTTTTTCTTTACTTTGCAATTCGTAAAAAAGAACCTTGTGAATTATCTATCTGTAGAAAACATCTCTAAATCTTATGGCGAAAGAATCTTGTTTAAAAACATCTCTTTTGGTATCAATAAAGATCAAAAAATTGCCTTTGTTGCTAAAAATGGAACAGGAAAAACGTCTATCTTAAATATATTAGTAGGAAAAGATACTCCTGATAGTGGACAAATAGTCTCTAGAAAAGGACTGCATATAGCTTACCTAGCACAAACTGACAATTTAAATTCTGAAGAAACTGTTGAACAAGCCATTTTTAGTTCAGATAATAAAACACTAAAAATAATTCAGCAATATGAACATGCAATCCTAAACCCTGATGATGCTGATGCCTATCAAAAAGCATTCGATTTGATGGAGCAACACCATGCTTGGGATTTTGAAACACAATACAAACAAATATTATCTAAACTTAAACTAGACGATTTAAATATTAAGATTAGTAGCCTCTCTGGCGGACAAAGAAAACGACTTTCTTTAGCAATTATACTTATCAACAAGCCTGACCTACTCATTTTAGATGAGCCTACAAACCATTTAGATTTAGAAATGATAGAATGGTTAGAAAATTATTTTGCAACCAAAAAAATAACCTTATTTATGGTTACACATGATCGTTATTTTCTAGAGCGTGTCTGTAATCAAATTGTAGAACTAGATCAAGGCAAATTACATAGCTATAAGGGCAATTACTCCTATTATTTAGAAAAAAAGGAAGAACGCCTAGCTATAGAACAAACTACAGTTAGTAAAGCTAAAAACCTCTTTAAAAAAGAATTGGATTGGATGCGTAGGCAACCCAAAGCACGTACCACAAAATCGAAATCTAGAATTGACGATTTTTACCAAATCAAAGAAAAAGCACATCAACGTAGAAACAACCATAAAGTACAGTTGGAGATTAATATGGAGCGCTTGGGAAGCAAAATTGTTGAGCTTCATAAAATTTCTAAAGCTTTTGATGATAAAGTCGTATTAAACAACTTTGAGTATGTTTTTAAACGTGGGGAACGTATCGGAATTATCGGTAAAAACGGAACGGGTAAATCAACTTTTTTAAATCTTATTACACATAAACTTCCTGTAGATACGGGGAAAGTAATTGTTGGAGAAACGGTTAAATTTGGCTATTATACACAAAGTGGTATTGAAATTAAAAAAGGGCAAAAAGTAATTGAAGTTATTAAAGAGTTTGGCGAATATATTCCTTTAGCTAAAGGCCAAAAAATTTCTGCTAGCCATTTATTAGAGCGATTTTTGTTCGATCGAAAAAAACAATACGATTTTGTTGAAAAACTCTCTGGTGGAGAGTTAAAACGACTGTATTTATGTACCGTCTTAATTCAGAACCCCAACTTCTTAATTTTAGATGAACCTACAAACGATTTGGATATTCTAACCTTGAATGTGTTAGAAAATTTCTTGTTAGATTATCCTGGAAACCTATTGGTGGTTTCGCATGATAGATACTTTATGGATAAGGTTATAGATCATCTTTTTATATTAGATACTGATGGAAATATTACCGATTTTCCTGGTAATTATTCAGATTATAGATCTTATGAAGATTCTCAACCCCAAAAACAAGCAGTAGCAAAAGAAAAAGTTGACACACGTGTAAAAACACCTCAGAATGGAAAGTTATCTTATCATGAACAAAATGAATTTCAGCAATTAGAAAAAGATATTGCCAAGCTAGAAAAGGAAAAAGAAACCATTGAAAAGCAATTTTCAATGAATAGCATTGAAGCAGATAAGGTAAATGAGACTTCTCAAAAGCTACAAGAAATTATTGATGCAATCGAAACGAAAGAAGAACGTTGGCTAGAGCTTTCTATGAAGTTGGAATCTCCTCCTAACCTCTCCTAAGCGGAGGAATTTGTTTCTGCACAAGGCTTAATCATACTAGTAAATATTCTTCATATTTTGTCATTCCTGTCCCGAGGCTTCGGGACCAGAGAATAATAAGCCAACCTTTGTTAGTGTCTGTACAAAACACCTTTTACATTAACTCTTTTGGGTCTAAGGCTAACAATTTTGCAAAAGCCTTAACGATTTTGTCAAGGCTTTTAAGAATTAAATATTATTAACTAAGCTTCCAGTCCTTTTTTAACATAGACTTTTGCTAAATGTGTACGGTAATTCACATCGGCAAAATGGTCGGTCATTACTTCTACAGCATAAGAAGCAGCATCGCTTGCACTTTCTACAGCGTGGCTCTATATGGCGTGTCTGAAACACCTGTAATACCTATTTTTACAGAACTTCCTTCCTTTACTGTGGCAACACCTACTACGGCAAATCATGATGCCGATTGGTAAAATTTTTGATAATTACCATTTGCTACTTTCGGAAACCGAATGGCAGTAATAATTTCATCATCAGCTAAGGCTGTGGTAAAAATACCTTCTGAAAACAAAGATGATAATTTAGGAAAAGTATTGTCCAGTTTACAGATAATCTTTCTCAAGAATATAATATAAGTCATATGAAGTTTAAAAGAAAATAAGCCCTATTTAAATTATTTAACGGTAGAAAATAGTATATTTTTCTACCGTTTTTTTAACTTTGACATCATTGAATTAACATCTCATTTTATGAACAAAAATATATTCTTAAGTATTCTGGCAGTATTCTTAATCTCTGTTTTAACTGCACAGACCCCAACTATAGATAGACCTGTCAGTCTTGAAATTAATCTAGGCAGAAGTTTTCATGGTACTGGAGATATACCAGGCTTTCATTTAGGCTTTACCTATACCACTCCTGTTTCAAATAAATTACATTGGTTTGTTGGATTGGAAGGAACGCTGCATGATAAAATTATTAATCGGTTAGAATTTCAAAACCCCGTTACAGGAGAATTACTTAATAGTAACTTGAATGGTGTTACGGGAGGATTACAAGTTACAGGAGGTATCCAATATAATTTTATTCAACGTACAAAACATAATTTTGGTGTTTCTTTAGGTACGGTACTTCGGTATCAGGCAACATCACTAAATGATTTTATTGAAATTGATTTCCCTGCAACAACGGGATTACCTATACCTG
>Ga0256844_10000325_pt1 | contig 18287 bp, 14 predicted proteins | sample MusselsmetaG_FD_189100 | JGI IMG/M metagenome (GOLD analysis project Ga0256844, IMG submission 189100) | Mussel associated microbial communities from hydrothermal vent at the East Pacific Rise, Pacific Ocean - Mussels | ecosystem: Host-associated > Mollusca > Shell > Unclassified ... | reverse complement strand
TATCCTCCAAGAACTCCAAGACACTCAAACTGGCAGGTTACAGTCTATAATGGAAGAGTCGGTGACCTGCAACCTGTAGCACTCACACAAGAGCAGAAACAAAACCTCTCTCTTTTTAGAAAACACAAGTGTTATAAATATGGTAGTACCTGGAAAGATTTTTACTGTTATGACCTCCCTGGAAGTGATAGCAGTATCTACTACACTATCCGAGAAAACCTCTATAAAGAAGTACCCAAAGAGAAAGGTGTTTACTCAAGTTCTTGGGAAGGGTTAGATGATGTTAGATACTCCAAACCAGAGCACTGGAATGAGATAGAAGGAATAAAACTTAATAAAGAGCAGTTTGATTATCTTAAAAAAGTGTGTAAAAAAGGTGAAGAGTACTGTAGCCTTAACAACTATAAAGGAGAACTCACAAAAGCACAAAAAGCTTATGTAGAGTCGGTGAAACATAGCTATGATAAGTAAAAGAGCAAACAGAGAGTTTAAGGATATATAATGAAAAAAAGTAAGTTAAATGTGGCATAAAAGTATACAAGTTTTTATTTATTTGGTTTTTATATTACAAGCAACTTCATGTAGTATTATTCCTACCCCAGGGTTTGGAGTTGATACGATTGATATAAGGGGTGAAGCACCAAATGGATATGACTTGAATATAGTATCAATTTATACAAGTAGTGATTCGTTTTGTCAAAAAAGTGATTGGAATGGTGGGGGACGTACATATGGCATTACGCATACAAATGAAATGGTTTGGCGATTTAATGGAAAATATTATGCATCATTTTCAAAATATTTAAAAAAGAATTTTTGCAGTTGGGATCTCGCTTATACTGAAATACGATTGAACTATAAAAAAAAAGGTGTTAATGATCCTGTAAAATTTAACGGACCAATATATAAAATAATCATCAGACCTACTAGGAAAACAGATAGTAAATCTGTAGAACCTAATAATAGTCTTGTAGTTGATAAATTTGTTTGTGTAAGAAATGACAGGATAACAACGAAATGGGAATATGGTGATGAAAAAATCATAGATACAGGATTAAATTGTAGATCGAAAAATTCTCATTTATCTAATGGTAATTCTGAGCGAACAATAAGTATTGATGAGCTATTTGAAAAAGTCTCAGATATTGAACTTGATTTCAAGATAAAAAAAGATATATACTGTTTTTCTGGTAGAAGAAACTGCCCTAAATATGCCAAGATAGATTATATATGGAATGTAGAAAAGGCTTTAGACGCAGAAGTTGGAGTTATAAAGCGAAAACCTATACAAACACATAAATACGTTATTGATAGAACAAAAACGCAAGAGTTATTTAGTCTTTTAGATGTGGATGGTCCCAAATATAATATGTCTCAAGTAAAAATTTTACTAGATAATAACAGTACTCTATTAAGAGACCCAGGGTATACACTTCTACAAAACTCTTTAGTATCTTCAGTTGCACATGATGGAGTGAGCTTTGAGGCATTAAAGTTATTCACACAATATGGTTATGATATCTCGAAATATATAGATAAACACTATTTAAAAAAAGAGGTTAATGATATTATTTTATCTTTTGATATCTATGATGTATATGATGGTGAGTACTTTTATGAAGATTATAGAACATTGCCTCATGATGTCAAAGAAAAATTAAAAGAAAATAATATAACTGTAAAAAATTATTACTCTACAAAAGTTAGGAGGCCTTATCTTTTTATTGATATAGCAACACACAAAGGAGATGAGGCTTTAAAAATTATGAAATGGTTTCTTGCACATGGCTATAAAGCTAAAAAAGATGAATTTGAAAGAGCATTGGTAGGTGCTTTATTTTATAATGATTTTAAAGATACTTCCAAAATAGTAAAAGAGTATATAAAACTAGGGGCTAATTTAAAAAATCCTTCTGTATCTTTTCCCTTAATGGATGCTATGCGTAGTAGACACTTTGGTGATATACAAACGCTAAAAATTTTAGTTGATGCAGGTGTTAATATTAATGCAGCAGATGATGAGTATGGTGCAACGATTTTGTTCTCTACAACTTATAAACTAGATGATAAGTACCGAAGTATGTGTAGTATTCTTAGCAATAAGGAGATTATAAAAGAGTATATAAAGCTGGGAGCAGATGTCAACCATATTAATAAAGAGGGGAAAAGTTTACTACAAACAGAAGAGCATCAATGTAATATTGATGCTCTCAGAGAGTTGGGGGCAAAATAATGATAAAAAAGGTTTTGCTAACACTTACAATACTTTTACTTTTGGGATGTAATGCCCAAACTTCTGCTGAACGATACTTCTCCAAACCACATATGGTTGTTTATGTAGATTTTGAGAAGTGGAAAGAGGGACGACTCTGTAGTGAGCTTAGATTTCAATGTCTCCCTGAGAGTCAAGATAAAGCTATAACAGATACTCCTTTGCAGAATGGACTTGATAGCTTCGAGTTAACTACTAAAGCTCAAGAGAAGTTTCAAAAGATTGTTAAACAGTGGCAAAAAGATTATGATGAGTACCATAGTAAAGCTCATCTAAAAGGAGAGAAAGAACCAATGTTAATCAGTGACTTAGATAAAAAGTTTTTTGACAAAGTAAAAGAGAAAAGATTTTTAGAAGAGATGGAGAGTGACTTAGAAAAAGAGTTTCCAGGATTTTGGAGAGATACACCGAAAACAGTTCGTTATAGATGGATACAGCATGCAATGTACAAGGCTAAAAAATTGGGATATAACAGTAAAAAACCAAATGGTATTATTGAACTTTGTGCAAGGATAGGTTTAAACTTTGACAAGAATCCGAAATATAGGGAGATAAAAGAGTTTATTACTTTACCACATGCTATAAGTAGAGGTTATGTTTTTTCAGTATGTCACTATATTGATTACACAGTTTTCAATAAAACTCATGATAAGTTTGGAACAAAATATACAGATTGGTATTTTAGAGAAATTTCTGGTTACCTTCCAAAACCCAAGCGTCCATTACCAAGTCTTGGCGAGTAAAAGGCTAAAGTTATGGGATGTAAAATATTAAAAATCGGTGTATTCTTTGATGGAACGGGTAATACCAAAGGACCTGATAGTTCTAAGGGACAGATGAGGAAAAAATTATGATAAAAAAAATACTATTAACACTTACTACACTTACTACACTTTTACTTTTGGGATGTAATGCTCAAACTTCTGCTGAACGATACTTCTCCAAACCACATATGGTTGTTTATGTGGATTTTGAGAAGTGGAAAGAGGGACGACTCTGTAGTGAGCTTAGATTTCAATGTCTTCCTGAGAGTCAAGATAAAGCTATAACAGATACTCCTTTAAAGAATGGAGTTGATAGTTTTGAATTAACTACTAAAGCTCAAGAGAAGTTTCAAAAGATTGTTAAACAGTGGCAAAAAGATTATGATGAGTACCATAGTAAAGCTCATCCAAAAGGAGAGAAAGAACCAATGTTAATCAGTGACTTAGATAAAGAGTTTTTTAACAAAGTAAAAGAGAAAAGATTTCTAAAAAAGATGGAAGCATCTTTAGAAAAAGAGTTTCCAGAATTTTGGAAAGATACGCCAAAAGTGGTTCGTTATAGATGGTTACAACATGCGATATATAAAGCTAAAAAATTGGGATATACAGAAAGTATGCCAAATGGCATTATTGAACTTTGTGCAAGGATAGGTTTAAATTTTGACAATGATCCTAAATATAGGGAAATTAAAGAATTTATTACTTTACCACATGCTCGAACAAGAGCTTACGATATTATCGCTTGTAGATATATAGATTTTACTATTTTTAATAAAGATATAGATATGGTAGGGAGACCAATTACTGACTGGTCATTAAGACAAGCTATTCCACCTCTTCCAAAACCTAAACGTCCACTACCAAGTCTTGGCGAGTAAAAGGCTAGAGTTATGGGATGTAAAATATTAAAAATCGGTGTCTTCTTTGATGGAACGGGTAATACAAAAGGACCTGATAGCGCTAAGGGACAGATGAGTAATGTAGCAAAGTTGAGTGAACTCTATAGAGATGAAGAGTTTAAAAACGAAAAGGGTAAAGAGATTACATCTAAGATGCTCTATGCCAATGGCGTAGGAACATATGACTCCGATATAATAGACTTTTTTAATCCAATAGATAGAAAGTATGACAAAGGCGGTGGCGGCGGTGGAGCCAAACGTATCTATAAGATGATTGATGAAGTAGTTGAGATTTTAGATGCTAATCTCTATGATTTATCAGAACCAAGTGGTTATGCAAAGCGTGAGATAGATGTCTTTGGTTTTAGTCGCGGTGCTGCTATGGCGCGAGACTTTGTCAATACTTTTTTTGAAGATACAGGTACTAAAGATAATTATGTTGATGTCAAGTTTAATTTTATAGGCATCTACGACACCGTAGGCTCCTTTGGTAAACCTGGAAACAGTGTCGATATGAAACCCAAAAGAGAGTATCTCAAATATATTGATGAGGATTACCTTCCAAATGGAATGGATTTAAAAGATGAAGACTTTGGGATACAAGACCCTCAAAAGGGAAGAGACACAGAGGTATTGTTAGGAATTGCCAGAGGAGAGCGTGAGCTCAAAGAGCAGATAAGTTACTACGAGGCTCAGGGGTGGAGTGTCTCATTTAAACCATATAACCCATCAAACGGACATAATCGTTCAGGAAGTATGTTCTCCCATAGTGAAATGTATAAGATAACAGGTGTCATAGATGAGTGGGAACTTTTTGATAAGTACAACTTTAACCTTAGAACACAGAGTGCAAAAAAGATGGTGCATATGACAGCACATGATGAAGTAAGAAAGAACTTTCCACTTACAAACATAAAAGCATCAGGTGGAGCAGAGTACTCATATATCGGTGTACACTCAGATATTGGTGGAGGTTATAAACCTGAAGGTAGTGAAGAGTTTATATATAAAGTATTTGCTTATAATAAAGATGAGGCTACCAAAAAAGCTCAAGAAATAGCAGATAGACTCAATGTAAAAATAAAAGAGTCTCTTAAAGATTATGTCTGGTATGTAGATGATGTGGATGCTTTAGGAGTTGTAGACCTGTTTGAAGATAGAGAGCATTTAAAAAAGTACAAAGTCACACTAGCAAAAGAGGTAAATAACGAACTCTCTTTAGTTACTCTGCATCTTATGCATGAAGAGGCTGTTGCAGCAAAAGTACCATTTAAAGAGCTCAGCGAGACTTTGCCTTCTTATCTTCAAGAGTATTATGAGTTTGCAAAAAAGAGTAAAAAAAGAGCCTATGAGTTTGCAGAGTTAGATGATGATAATGGAGCAAGCCTTAAGGATGCACTCTCTCATCACGCTGCAAGAGACTCTGCTAAGAAGTTTGATCATAAAACTCCAGATGTTTCAACATATGACGGCGTTGTACATGATGAACCTGAGAGTGGAAATGATGCCAGATATGTTAATCCTTTTGGAAAAGTAGTGAATGGAAGAGATAAAAAGGCTTCACATCTGACACTTCATGTTCAAAGAGAGATATTTGACAATCAACCTCTAGAGGCAGTTTTACCAAAGGAGACATGATGAAAGGAAGAAAAGAATTTATGAAGGAAAAAAAATGAAACTTGAGTTAGCAAAATTAATAGAGCAGATGGATGCTTTAACAAAGTCTGATTTGGAAAATGCTGGTTATCGATGTGTAAGTCGTGGCGGTAATGAAGTGCTTATGGAAGATTTCTTGTATGTCATGCTTGAGAATGAGAGTAGTGTTTTAAATGCAGTAATGCAACAGTATGGAGTAGAACAAGGTGATATGCAAGAGGCTCTTATACATGGGGTTAAAATAAGTTCTAGTGAGAGTTCGAGTCCAGTATTTTCACCACTACTAATTACATGGCTTGAAGATGCCTATATTCTTTCTCATATTACATTAGAGAGCTCAGAGATTACAGAAACAGCACTTATACTATCACTTTTTGAGAATGCTTCACGTTATGCAAATACAAGATACTTTAAACTTTTTTCAAAGGTTCCTGCCTCTGAAGTAAAAGAGTTACTTATTGGACTTAATGAAGAGGGTAGTCAAAAAATTGCTTCTACCGCAAAAACAAATATGAGAGGAATGAGCGCTGCAAATGAGTTAGAAAAATATACAACAAATTTAACACAGAGTGCAAAAGATGGCAAGATTGACCCTGTACTATGTAGAGATGAAGAGATAAAACAAGCTATAGATATTCTTTTACGTCGTCGTAAAAACAATCCTATTTTAGTTGGTGAAGCTGGTGTTGGAAAAACTGCGGTAGTAGAAGGACTTGCACTTAAAATTATAAATAAAGAAGTACCAAACTATCTCTATGACGCACAGATACTCTCTTTGGATTTGGGAGCACTTCAAGCAGGTGCTAGTGTAAAAGGTGAGTTTGAGAGACGCTTGCAAGCTGTGATAAAAGAGATTCAGGAGAGTCCTGAGTTTATAATTTTATTTATTGATGAAGCGCATACTCTTATAGGTGCAGGAGGAAATGAGGGTGGTTCTGATGCTGCAAATATTTTAAAGCCTGCCCTCGCACGTGGAAATTTAAGAACTATAGCTGCAACGACATGGCTTGAGTATAGAAAGTATTTTGAAAAAGATCCAGCACTCTCACGTCGTTTTCAAAAAATAGATTTACATGAGCCTAGTGTAGAGCAAGCTGTGACTATTTTACGTGGTATTGCTGATAAATATGAATCTGAGCATGATGTATATATTGAAGATGAAGCGCTCGTAGCAGCAGCACAACTCTCAGCAAGATACATTACAGGACGACAACTACCAGATAAAGCGATAGATGTTTTAGATACAGCTTGCGCAAATGTGAAAATTTCTAAAAGTAATATTCCTTTTCAACTACAAAAAATTCATAATGATATTATAGTCATAGAAAGAACTATAGATTCTTATAAGAGAGATGAACTTCATGGGGTTAAAGATTACTCTAAAAAATTAAAAGAGTTAGACAAAGAGAAAAAAGTTCTTGAAAAAGAGGCTCAAAAGATTGAAACTATCTGGAAAAAACAAAAAGAACATTTAGAAAAGATTATGATTCTTCGTAAAGAGGGTAATACGAAGGCTCTAGAAAAAGAGCATGAGAAATTTAAGACTCTTCAAAAGGAGGGAACTTATATTTATGAAAATGTTACTTTTGAGCAGATCGCTGAAGTTATATCTTCATGGACAGGTATTCCTCTTGGTTCAATGGTACAAGAGCAAACAAAACTTGTGCTCTCTTTAGCACAAAGATTACAAGAGAATATTATTGGACAAAATGAAGCTTTATCCCACTTAAGTACATATTTACAAATTGCAACAGCTGGTATGAAAAATGAAAATGCACCTGCAGGTGTATTTTTACTTGTAGGACCATCAGGTGTTGGTAAGACAGAGACAGCACGAAAAGTGGCAGAGTTACTTTTTGGTGGAGAGAAGTTTCTTACAACTATAAATATGACAGAGTTTCAGGAGAAGCATACTATTTCTCGCTTAATAGGCTCACCTCCAGGCTATGTCGGTTATGGTGAAGGTGGACAACTTACCGATCCTGTACGTATAAAACCATACTCTGTTGTACTACTTGATGAGATAGAGAAAGCCCATCCTGACATTTTGAATCTTTTTTATCAAATTTTTGATAGAGGTGTTGTTAATGATGGTGAGGGAAGAGAGATTAATTTTAGAAACACTGTAATTTTTATGACTTCAAACTTAGCAACACAAGAGATTACAGATATATGTTTAAACAATGAAAATATAGAGATGCAGGAGTTAATCAATACAATTACTCCGATACTTTCTTCATATTTAAAGCCTGCACTTTTAGGACGTATGAGTGTTGTGCCTTATATGAATCTTACAGACAAGGCACTCAAAGAGATTGTGAAATTAAAATTAAAGTTTATCGAAAAACAGTTGGGTGCAAAAGAGATAACCCTGCGTTATGATGAAAATCTACTTGATAGATTAGTATTTTTGTCAAATGCTTTAGATACAGGGGCGAGAAATATTGATTTAATTATAAACTCAAATATTATGCCCGTACTTTCAAAAACGATTTTAGATGCGACACTTGAGAATAAAACTTTAAAATCTGTACATATAACTCTAGATAATCAGAGTAAAATAATCATAAAGAGTATAATGAAAAAACAGACTAAAATTAATAAAAAGGAGGATGTAAAATGAGATTACTATTAGCAGTATTAACATTAGTGGTAATGAGTGGGTGTGCACCTATTCAAGAACAATATAAACCATTGTACCAAGTAAAACCAGAGATCAAAGAAATAGAGGTAAAGTAGATGACATTAGTATTTGATATTGTAAAAAATGGAAAAAATATTCCATCAAAAAGAAACTTTCATTTTAGTGAAGATGGTGGACATATAGGAAGACTAGATGAAAATGATTGGGTTTTAACTGACCAAAATTCATATATATCTGGTATACACGCGAGTATTATATGTAAACAAGGAACATATTTTATTAAAGATGAAAGTACAAATGGCACTTATTTGAAAAATCCTTATAAAAAGCTTCCAAAAGGCCATCCGATAAAAATAAATGCTTCAGATGTATTTATTATTGGAGATCATGAAATTCAAGCACGTTTTTCAAATAACGATTATACACAAGATGATATCATCTCTTCTTTTAAAGAGACAGTATCTGTAGATGATACTATTATCCCAAATGATGATTTTTTATTTAATAGTGTATCAAGTAATTTTACATCTGTAGAGTCACAGGCCCCTTCTGAAATGGATATAGCAGGTATACTTGATAATAATCCAAAACAAGATAATCATGTTCCTTTTGCTGAAGTGAATGAGGTAGATATTTCTGATTTTATGAGTAAAGAACAGAGTGTCGAGAATAATGTTGAAATTATTGAAACTCAAGAGGTCGTATTTGAAGAGCACATTGATATTCCTACATATACACAAGAAGAGACACCTGTATCGCAAGTAGCACCGCAAATATCTCATGTATCATCAACAGTTGCTAAACCTGCCAATGAACTTGAATCCTCTATAGCGATTCTTGAATCTAAGTTAGGTATAGAAATTAATGCACTTGCAAAACACGATAGAGATATTTTAATGGCTGATATTGGTGATATTGTCAAGAATACTCTTGATTCACTGAAGAACTCACTTGAAATTAACGATAAAATAAAACAAGATTTACGTTTATCTACAGCGCATTTAGATACAAACTCAAATAACCCAGTTCGTTTAGGTTCAGCGGCAACAGAATTATTACAAAATAAAAACAGTGGTGGAATGTTGGGAATGATGAAAGTATCAGAGGCTGTAGAAAAGTCATTTAGTGAACTTGATGCACATTCTATTTCTCTTCATCGGGCAAGTAAAAACTTGATGAATATTACAGTTTCGAAGTTTTCACCAAAAAACCTAGAACATCGTTTTGAAGTTATAGGATCACTTCGTGGTGTACTTCCAAGGCAACAACTGTTATGGAAAGCATATGTAGATATGTTTGATGTACTAAATGAGAATCCTGAAGAGGGTGTAAGTATGATTAATGATGAGTTTATGAAAGAGTATGAAAATATATCTTACTCTTTAAAACTACAAACACCCCAAACCCGCAATAGAATTTAAAGGAAAAAAGATGAAAAATTTAATTAAAATAAGTATAAGTGTTGTAATGGCATTTTTTATGAGTGCATGTACAACTCAACCAACACATTTGAATTTAGTTATTAGAAGCCAAAAGAATATAAATCTTGATAGTGATAAGATATCGTCTCCTCTCATGTTAAATTTTTATGAACTTGATTCAGCTGAACAGTTTTCTAAACTAGATTATTGGACTCTTATAGATAATGGTAAAGATAGATTAAGTAGTGATTTGATTTCACAAAATAAACATGTAATTATTCCAAGAGAAGAACAAATATATAAAATACTGTTTGATGATAAAGCTAAATTTGTAGGTATTATTGGAAGTTTTAGAAATATAGATTCAAATTCTACTTGGAGACATGTAATTAATTTGAAAGACAAATCATACAACTATGTTGAACTAGAGATAGATGGGTACCAAATTAAGGAAATCGAGTGATGCAACATAAAATTGTATGGCAAGAGGGTATGTTTATGCGCCCCCAACATTTTCAGCAAAGTGATAGATATTTCGCTAATGAACTGATGTTACGTACTAAAGAACTAAATGCTAATGCTTGGGGATTCTTTGATATACACATAGATACTCATTACTTGGGTGCAGGTAAAATAGTTATTAAGCATGCATCAGGTGTTATGCCAGATGGTACACTTTTTAATGTTGATGCAAAGGTAGATGCTCTAAGTTTAAATATTAATATAGAAGATAGTTCTAAATCTCTCTATTTAACACTCCCTATTACTATGCATAATGGTGATGAAATTCACTACGCAGAACAAAAAAATAGGTTGACACGTTTTGTGGCTGAAACCTTAGAATCACTTTCTAATACTAATGCTGGTGAAAATAGTGAAACTGATATTATTGGAGCAAGGCATAATTTTAAACTTCTTTTAAAAGATGATATAAACGAGGGATACATTAAAATAAAAATTGGAAAAATTGGAGATGTAAGTGCCAGTGGAGTTGTTAGTTTAGATGAAGAGTATATTCCTACGTTTTTACATTTTCATGCTTCTAAGGACCTTTTAGCAAAAATGAATGAATTGATAAGTACCTTAGCTTATCGGGCAGAAAAACTTTCTCAAAAATTAAGTGATACTACTGTTCAAGCAACAGAACTTGGTGATTATTTAATGTTACAGCTTTTAAATAAAACACAGAGTCGTCTCCATTATTATTTTTCACAAGATAGAATCCATCCTAGTGAAATTTTTCTTGAACTTACATCTTTGGTGGGTGAACTTGCAGTATTTATGAAAAAAGAGAAGCGAATATTAGAACCATTTATTTATGAACATGAGTACCAGGGTGAGAGCTTTAAAACCATTATTTCAGAGCTAAATGATATGTTGAGTATGGTTTTAGAACAAAATAGTATTTCACTTCCTGTGCAAAAACAAAAATATGGTATTCATACTGCACAAATAGCAGAAAAGTCTATGATTTCTACGTCAAATTTTGTTTTTGCTGTTAAGGCTGACTTAGAAGATGATGCATTAAAAAAATTACTTTTATCTAACCTAAAAATGGGGAGTATTGAGACAATTAGAGATTTAGTTAATTACCATTTAGGAGGTTTTAAATTAAAAGCACTTGCAACTGCACCACGACAAATACCATATAAAGTAAATTATCTCTATTTTAAAGTAGAACTACAAGATGAAGATAAAGTGAAACTTACGCGTTCGGGAGGTTTTGCTTTTCATCTTTCAGGAGAGCTACCTAATGTCGAATATACGCTTTGGGCAATACGTAATGATTAAGATGGAGGAAAAATAATGAGTACAGATGCAAATAAGACTATGCTAGTTCCTATATCACAGAACAATAACAGTTTAACAGATTTTAATCAACAGCAGGAGTCCTATAGTGACTTTAAAAGTGCTGTTGTATCTCGTGTACGGGAACATAACCACGAGAACATGTATGAAGGAAATGAAAATTATATTTTAGCACTCTCTTCAAATATTTTTAGAGAGATAGATATACTACAAAACTCTTATGATATTGGTACTTTGTCTGAGGTCAGGGATATGCTTATTCAAGAAGTTGAATATTTTACTGAAGCAACGGCAAAAAAAGGAATAGAAAATTCTCAAGTTATGCTTGGGAGGTATGTTTTATGTACATTTAGTGATGAAATGATAGGTACAACATATTGGGGTAAAGATAATAATTGGGCTAATGCAAGTCTTTTAGGTCATTTCTATAATGAAACTTATGGTGGTGATAAATTTTTTGAAATTTTAAGCCAATTACTTAGAGCACCTGCTAAATATGTTGATTTATTAGAGTTAATGTATGTATGCCTCTCTCTCGGTTTTGAAGGAAAATATAGAATTCAAAATAGAGGTAAAATGGAACTCGATTCAATTCGTGAAAGTTTATATAAACAGATGAAAATGATGAAAATAAGAGAGAGTAAACATTTTTATGGGCAGCAAAAAGCATCTTCGGAACGTAATCATATTTTTTATAAAACATCTTATCAAATACTTGGAGGAAGTATATTTCTACTACTCTCTCTAGTTTATGGACTTTTAACTTTTTCTTTAGCTTCAAAAGAGGATAAAGCGTTAGATATGTTTACAGATAAATATAATAAGTATGTGCAAGAAATGGTGCTGGTACCCGCACAAACTGATACTGTTAAACCGGCAATGGTACCACCAACAAATGAACTACCACAGGTTACTATTATAAAGGATTTAAATGAGTAAATCAGAGACTTCACTATTTAAAAATACTTTTTTCTGGATAATAACAATTGCTTTTATTATAGCAATGTTAATAATTTTCGTTTCACCTTATCTTTTTGAATCTTTTAAGAGCTTAACTTTAAGGTTATTAATTGCTATTACACTTTTTTTCTTAGTAGTTTTTAGCATTTTACTTTATACTCTATTTGTAAAAGATGAAGTTAAAGATAAAATTAGAAATTTTAAAGAGCAATTTAAAAGGAAAAAAGAGTACTCTGGCATTATTGCTGAGCGAGTACAAGATTTAAAAACACGTTTTAACGAAGCAATGCGTATTGTTAAAAGCTCTAGTATTTATAAAAATAAGCAAATTGCAGGTTATGAACTTCCTTGGTACCTTGTTGTTGGTGCACAAACAGAAGGAAAAACGGCATTACTTGAAAATTCTGGTCTTGATTTCCCTTTAAATATCAATTATGATAATCGCAGTGTATCAGAAGATGGACCAAGTAAATCCTTTCAGTGGTATTTTGCTGAGCATGCTATTTTTATTGATATGCCGGGTAGTTATATAAGTACAAACCGTAGTGATGAAGATTTGGCATTGTGGGAATCTTTTTTAAAGCTTTTTAGTCGAAAAAGATGGAAACGTCCTATTAATGGTATCGTTTTAACTCTTAGTGTCGATACATTAATGGATAAGAGTGAAAAAGAGTTAGAGCAATATGCTAAAGATTTAAGAGATAGGTTTGATGAACTGTCTCGTGCTTTTTTATCCAATATTCCTATATATTTGGTTGTAACGAAAACTGATAAAATCACTGGTTTTACAGAATATTTTTCAAGCCTCAGTGAAGAAGAAAAAGATGAAGTTTTAGGAGTAACCTTTGGTGATACAGCAGAAAGTATAGATACATCTGTTATTCAGCCAGAACTTGAAGAGCTGCTACAGCGTTTAAATAGTTCTGTTTTAGATAAAATGAATAAAGAGTGGGATACAAACGCGAGATCAAAGATTCTTCTTTTTTGTAATGAATTTACTGTATTGTTTGAAAAGCTCAATATGTTTGTAGATATTGGTTTTGCTCAAACGCGTTATCGTAAGCCTCTTATGCTTCGTGGAATCTATTTTACATCGGTACCTTCAAATAACAATCTTCCTCAGGTTCAAGAGTTTGAAGAGAGCTCTTTAGCATCAATTGAAGCTAAAAAAGGCATGTTTATTCAAAAGCTTCTCTCCGACATCATCTTTCCAGAAGCTGATATTATTAAGATGGATACAAACTATAAAAAAAATCAACGTCTTAAACACTTAGGTGCTATTGCTGCATCTATATTAATTGTTGGAATAACTACAGTGTATTGGATACAAGACTTCAATAGCAGACTTGATTTACTTGACAATTCTCAAAAAGCAATGTTGGATTATGAAAGTATACGCATAAAGATGACGCAAGAAATGGATTTTAAAGAGGGATTGATTAGTTTAAATAAAATTCAAGAACTTAAGCAAATGAATGAAGAAGAGATGGATAATAATATTTGGCAAATCGCTTATTTTAAAGTTTCAGATAGAAATAAGATACTTGAATCTCATTATAAAGAGGCATTAGAAGATATATTACTGCCACGTATTGCAAGGTTTATTGAAGGGCAAATTGAAGCTAATATTGGTGATTATGATTTAACTTGGGAAAGTACAAAAGCTTACGCTATGTTAAAAAATGAGAAAAGAAGAGATAAAGACTTTTTAAAAGCATGGTTAGCGACAGCATGGTCACATCTCTATCCTAATATGAATGCTACACAAAATGAGTTAAATGAGCATTTTGCAAATTTATTAAATTATGGATTTAAACCGTATGAGTTACGTGAGGATACATTAATATTGGCACGTACTCAACTTCTTGAATTTGGTCATGAGGCACTTGTGTACAAAGAGTTAAAAGATGAAGCAAAAGAAAAAAATCTTACAGATTTTAGATTTTCTACAGCGCTAGGATCATATGCATCCGCCTTTGAGGGAAGTGACTATATAATACCAGGACTTTACACAAAAAAAGGTTTTGAGAATGTAATTATTGCTGATGGAAAAGCACTTATTAAACGTCTTGTTGCAAATAACTGGGTTGTTGGTTATTCAACTGAGCTAAGCGATTCAGAACTTAATGATATGTACGCAAAAGTACAAAATTATTATTTTATTGATTATAAAAAGTATTGGATGGCGGCTTTAAGTTCTTTAAAAATACCAGACTATAAATCAATCTCAGAAATCAACAATCAACTTACAGTATTGACTTCTGGTACATCTCCTGTTATTGGAGTATTACATGCACTAAAAGAAAATACTATGATTTATACACCTGCTGAAAAATTACAAATTAAAGCAAAAAAGACACTTAAAGGAGGTCAAGCTGCCTCTATTGCTTCTCAAAATGCTATAGAAAAAGCTCAAAAAATCACTAAAAATACAAGCGTAAAAAATATCAGAGAATATTTTGCTATGTATAACCGTCTTTTAGATGATGAAAATAAACCAACACCAAAGCTTGCTACAGCAATGTTGAAATTAAATAGTGTTTATCAAGAAATGACAGCTATTTATGGTTCTGTGACACCTGAAAAAGATGCGTATAATATTGTTATAGATAGAATTTTAGGGAGACATGAACCAATAGTAATGCAAATCTCAGCACTTCCTAGACCTATAGATAAATGGTTTAAAAGAGCTCTAAAAAATGACTGGGTATATTTATTAACACGTACGAAAAAATATATTAATAATCAATTTCGACTGGATGTACTAGGTTATTACAATGATAAGATAAAAGGGCGGTATCCATTAGCCAAAAGAAGTCGTAAAAATGATGTTCGAATACAAGATTTTGAAGAGTTTTTTAAAAAGAATGGTATTTTGGATACTTTTTACCAAGCATACGTTGCATCATTTGTGAAGCTTGATACACATCGTGGTACTTATAGATACCGGACTATTGATGGAAGTAATATGTATATTAACAAAGGTTTTATGAATGCTATGCTTAACGTTGAAAGTATACGTAAGATATTTTTTACAAGTAAAGGAGACTTTTTAGGAACATATTTTTATTTAAAACCTTACTCTTTAGGACGTAAATTATCTTTAATGGAATTTCATTATGATGAAAATTATATTGCTTATGAACATGGACCAATTAAATCTCGTAAAGTTGTTTGGCCTGCTGAGAGTCAAAACAATATAGCGAAGTTTAATATGTATAATCTACAAAAAGAGAGGGTTGTTGAAATATCAGAAGAAGATGATTGGGCATTTTTTAAACTTATTGATAAATTTAATATAAAAAGTTATCAACAAAGACGTGGTACAGACTCTATAGTTATTGAGTATAAGCAAAAGCATTATAATGGTGCTTATAGTTTGACAGGGCAAGTTGCTAAAATCTTTACTAGAGAGAACCCACTAAAAAGATTTAAACTCGAGAGTGGTTTATAATGTCTTGTAGTAGTCACTCCTTTACTCATCCAGGAAATATTCGAATGAATAATGAAGATTCATATTTCAGTAATGACAACTCAGGTTTATGGATTGTTTGTGATGGTATGGGTGGACATCAAGAAGGAAATTTCGCTTCTCATTTAGTTACTGATATTTTTGAACAAGTTGAGTTGCAAGGAAGTTTTGAACAGAAAATTGATGCTATAACAACACAATTTTATAATATACACCGTATTTTACAAAAAAAAGTGCATAAACTAGGAGATAATGCTGTGATCGGAACAACTTTGGTTTTATTACTTATTGATGGGGAACAAGCTGTAAGTATACACTCTGGAGATAGTCGGTGTTATATTTATAGAAACTCTACTCTTTCTATGGTTACTCAAGACCATGCAAAGAATATTCAAAGTGAACATGGAGAGCGCAAAGCTCTTACTCGGGCACTATGTGCACCAGGAGACCTATCTTTAGAGGTGAAAAAATTCCAAACTTTTAAAGATGATGTGTTTTTACTTTGCAGTGATGGTTTTTATGACAACCTGTCTAATCAAATAATTCAAGAGGGAATGCAAGCAAACTCTTTAGAAGAAGGTATGAAAATTATGAGTGCTAAAGTTTTATCTGGTAAAGCTGATGATAATTTAACTGCAACACTAGTTGGTGTTTATTAATGCAGGCGCTTATAGATAGACAAGAGGAAATCTTACAAGGTAGAACAATGTTAAATAATCGTTATACCTTAGGTGAAAAGATAGGAGAAGGTGGACTGAGTGGCGTTTATGAAGCTATTGATATATATTCACAGTACTTTGAAGATAAAAGAGACTTAGTTATTAAGTTACCACTCAAAGAAATTGCTACGAAGAAAGATATTGTAGCGTTTGTTTATTCTGAATACTCCCTTTTAAATATGCTCAGACATGATAATATTGTAAAAGTTGTTGATTTTGGTATAGATGAAGATACAGAACTTGCCTATTTAGTGATGCAAAAACTTGATGGGAATCTTTTGATGAATATTCCGTTACATAGTATCGATGATAATATGAAAGAAAAGATTGCTTTTTCTTTATATAAAGCTGTTACACATATACATGCAGTAGGTATAGTGCATGCTGATATCAATCCTACAAATATCATGGTTTCATCAGATGGTTTTTCACAGCTATTTGATTTTGGAATTTCACAAAATATAAAAGTGAAAAAAGCTTTTAACTTGGATTATAAAAAAGTAAATGCTTATAACCCTCGTTATACAGCTCCGGAAATTCTTGAAGGAAAAATACCTTCGATTAAAACAGATCTTTTTTCTTTAGCATGTGTTCTTTTTGAACTCTATACTAATGAGCTACCTTTTAAAGATTCATCAATAGAACTCAAAGAAAAACCATTAAGTTCTCAATCATTACGTAAAATACCATTTTTACAGCGTTCATGGTTTATAAATATATTTAATTATAATCCTGATTTGCGTGTAGAAAGCCTTCCTCTATGGATATATCTAAAACTTCATTTTTTAAAATGTAAAAATATATAATTATATGAGTAATAACGAAACATCATAATGAAATATATATAAAAAATAACTAATTAAAATTATATGAATATAAAATAAGTTATTATATAACATAAAAACAACAAAGGAAAACAATATGGATAATCCAGTTTACATGTCAATCGAAGGTAGCACACAAGGTAAGATAACAGAAGGTGCAACAACACCAGAGTCAGTAGGTAATGTTTATCAGAATGGTCACGAAGATGAAACGATGGTAAAAGCATTTACTCACAATATTACAGTTCCTCGTAATACAACAACAGGTCAACCAACAGGACAAAGAACTCATAACCCACTCATCGTTACTAAGATGATAGATAAAAGTTCACCTCTGTTATATAATGCATTAACAACTGGAGAGACTTTGAAAAAAGTTGAACTTAAATGGTATAGAACATCATATGCTGGTAAACCAGAGCACTACTATAGTATGGTTCTTGAAGATGCAGTGATTACTGACATGGAAGCTTCAATGACATCTCAAGAGGAATCAGGATCAGCGCAAGTTGCACCAATTGAAAAAGTATCATTTTCATATAGAAAAATTTCATGGAGACATGAAACAGCAAGTACATCTGGTGAAGATGACTGGAGAGTAGGAGTAGGAGCGTAAGCCCTTCTTCACATAATTTCGGGGTTTTCCCGAAATAAGTTTTTGTATGAGAAATATTTTTTTATACAAAAGCTTATAAATAAACTACTCCAGAGGTTAAACTATGTCCCACTTCAACCCACTAAACAACACCCAAATCCACCAAAAAATAACCGCCAGAGTAACCCTCCTAGACTACGAAGACAATAACTTCATAGATAACGGGAGCTACAGCGTTTATAAACTCCAAGG
>Ga0256844_10000324_pt1 | contig 18289 bp, 16 predicted proteins | sample MusselsmetaG_FD_189100 | JGI IMG/M metagenome (GOLD analysis project Ga0256844, IMG submission 189100) | Mussel associated microbial communities from hydrothermal vent at the East Pacific Rise, Pacific Ocean - Mussels | ecosystem: Host-associated > Mollusca > Shell > Unclassified ... | reverse complement strand
GGATAAATCCCTACATCTTCTTCAAGTGTATCAGCAGTTAAGTTAATATTTTTAATAAGACCAGATGTATCAGCATCTGAGTTTACTGCATCATCAGCACCTGCATTTTGAGGAGATACTGTATAGTCAGTAGGAAGGTCAAATCTAACACAGTAATCACCAGTGTTTAAGTTTTCAAATAGATACTTTCCATCATTATCAGTGGTAGTAGTAGTTACTACATCCCCTGAACAATCAGCTGTAGAATAAAGAGTCACATTAATGTCTTTAATTCCAGTTTCATTAGTATCTTGAATACCATCATGGTTAGTGTCTAACCAAACGTAGTTACCTAGAGAATAAGTTGGAGGATAAATCCCTACATCTTCTTCAAGTGTATCAGCAGTTAAGTTAATATTTTTAATAAGACCAGATGTATCAGCATCTGAGTTTACTGCATCATCAGCACCTGCATTTTGAGGAGATACTGTATAGTCAGTAGGAAGGTCAAATCTAACACAGTAATCACCAGTGTTTAAGTTTTCAAATAGATACTTTCCATCATTATCAGTGGTAGTAGTAGTTACTACATCCCCTGAACAATCAGCTGTAGAATAAAGAGTCACATTAATGTCTTTAATTCCAGTTTCATTAGTATCTTGAATACCATCATGGTTAGTGTCTAACCAAACGTAGTTACCTAGAGAATAAGTTGGAGTTGGAACAACAATAATGTTTTTAGGATGAAATCCAAAGTCAAAACTATAGTTGTTTGCACCTGCAAAGTGAATATCTGAGGCATTAACTGTAATATCTGCATAGTTACCATTTAAAGTAGCATCATTATTAATTAGATTATTAACGCCTGCACAATTTGTTGATAACTCTCTTGTAGTAAGTTGTGTTTGATTTACATCATCAATTCTTACAGTATAGTTTTTATTTGGAATAATGTTTGAGAATGAATAGTATCCTCCATTAGAGGTGTTTTCTTCATCTATAACAATATTGTTTTCATCTATAAGTTGAATTTTAACACCATCAATTCCTGACTCATTAGCATCTTGTGTACAGTTATTGTTGTCATCTAACCAAAGACGGTTACCAATTTGGGTTGGTGCTGCACTTGTAATAATTTCTAAATCACCAATTGAAGTACCTTTCCCAAAGTAGGTAGTAAGATTTACTCCAGCTACTTCATATGACTTTGTTCTTTTTCCTGTAGTTGCATTGTTAAATGTTACTCCTTTTGTATCAAAAGTTTTTCCATTTCCATTGCTATCAAAAGCATCATATTCAGTAAATGCAATTTCATTTGAACCTTGAATATAGGTAACAGCTCCTAATGCACCTTCTGCATGAGTATCTGTGGTAGAAGTATTATCATCATAGAGGTTATGATCAAGAAGGGTATAGCTACTATTATTTTCAAGTTTTGCTTTTAATATATCTCCCCCTGACATTACAATGTTTTCTGCTCTATCTATTCCATTTATATCATTTTGTCTTGCACCTGTTTGAATGGTTGAACGGTCTGCAAATGCCAAGAACATATTGTTAGATTCATCAAATTTAATATTACTTAAAATTGGTGTTGGGTGAAAGACTCTTTTTGCTTTAACAGCCATACTATGAACCAGTTCCTCATATTTATCTGTCCATGGATTCCAGTTAAATCTTGTTGGATCATATTGCTGAGGTTGATGAATATACTCTTTTTTATAGTCCAATCTCATTTTGAAGATTTCTGTACCTGTAGTTTCTCCCAGAGCAAGTTTATATACTTGGGCAGTTAAATCTTCACAGTATCCAGCTTTTGTTTTTACTACACAGTTTGAAGTAGAAGCATCACAAACCGTACCTACAAAAAGAGCATCTTCATGTTGTGTTACTGCAAAAGGACGTAGTTCTCCATTGTTACATGTTGGTCCAGGAACAGAGTATGATTTGTTGACAGTTCCTGTTTCGGTATTGATTTCATAGATTTTTTTGTCAAATAAGTTAACAACATAAAGCGTTGATTTATCTTCAGAAACATCAATGTCTCCTAATCCAACCTTTGCAATCATAGATAGTGTACTAGCATCAGTATTTGGTTTATTTGCTTCATCTAATCCTCTAGTACCATCAACTATTGTACCAGCATCTATACTAGTAAAAACTTTAGTAGTGTTACCTTCTAACTCAGTAATATAAATAGTACCAAGAGTATTTACACCAATAGAGACATGTCTTTTTAATAATGTAGAAGAATAGAGCTTTTTGTTAGTTTTATCATATGCTAGTCCCCAAGCAGATCTTAAATCATCAGTTTTACTAAGTGTAACTTGATTAGGATTCTTTTTCCCTTCATTTGTTATTGGCCAAGAAAAAATTGTAGGTTCTGCAAGATTAAGTGCACTTTTACCATTAACAAAGTGAGTTGTTGTTAAAAGGGGATTACTGTCAACAAAATCATCTGGATTGTGTAGTGCTAAGTTAGCTGTTCCATTATTTTTAATAAACTGTACAGATGAGTTATTTTGAGTACCAATAGCACTCTCTTGTAAATAAGGTGACCAATTAGTAAATTCAATTCTAATATTAGCTGCATTTGTAGCCAGTGACCAGTTTCCATTATCATCTGTTGTTGTTGAAAGGTTTTCAGGGTAGGCTGTAACAGTTACTCCTGAAATTCCTTTTTCATTTACATCTTTATTACCATATGTGTTAGATTTGTTTCCATCTACAGGTAACTCTTTAAATACCATTCCATTTACATTGGCTTCAAGAAGGCTAATTCCTAAAAGTAATATAGTGGAAATAAATGTTGTTTTTTTCATATTATTTAATCCTTTGTCATTTTTTAATATACTCTACGCTTATTATATAATAATAACTTTTTTTTACAATTAAAAATAATATTTAATTGTAAAAAATGAATAATATTGTTTTCTATTGTAAAATATTTTATAATAATGTTGTTGTAGACTTATAGATAGAGGGAAATAAGGAAAGCGATTATCAACTTAAAATATTATTATTTATTAAGCTATAAATTATTTTTAATTTTATTGAGTTTTATCATTTTTTTACACTCATTACTTTTTAAAAAATGCTCAAGTTTTGTTAAGTCATGCATTCTATGAGCATCACTACCTATAAAGTCAACAAGTCCTAATTCAATAAGTTGAAGTGCAATTTTTGCTGAGGAACGTGATTTATGAAATAGTGATTTTGCATTAATTTGAAACAAAACACCTTGTGCCTTTAATTTTTTGTAGTTTTCAATGTTATTACGTAAATACTGGTACCGTTCAGGATGTGCCATGACTGGGATATATCCTTGTGAAATTAAGTTCTTTATGATCTCATCAAGAATAATAGGTTTATCTGTATATGAAGTTTCAAAGAGAACATAGTGACCCATAAAGGTAAGAATGTTTTTATCTTCAATAAGTGTAAGAAAGTTCATATCAATATAGTATTCTGCTGCAGCTTCAATTTCGATATCAATCTCTTCCATTCTTAATGTCTCCTGTAGGTAGTAGAGCTTTTCTGTGATGATTTCTCTATTGTTTGGATAGCAATCACTGATAATATGAGGGGTTGTAATAAGTTTGGTATAGCCCATAAGTTTAAACTTTTTAATAAGATTTATGGACTCTTTTATGCTCTGTACACCATCATCTATCTTTGGAAGTAGATGAGAGTGTATATCAACTTTAAACGGATTGTCAGTAACCTGCGTTTTTTTATTGAACAGAGAAAATAGATGCATTATTGATACTTGTACTCGTAGCTATATCCATAACCATACTCACCACCTTGTGCTTTTGATGCATTAAGGATTAACCCAACATTTTTAAAGTTGTGTTTTTGAATCATCTCCTCTAGTGTATGAATAAACTCTTTCTTTGCATAACCTTCACGAACAATAATTAAATTTAAATCACTTAAAGGAATTAGTGTTTTTGTATCACTTACAATCCCAATAGGTGCTGTATCGACAATGATATAATCATACATACTTCTAAGTTGTTGAAAAAGAAGTGGTAGTTGCTTAGAGAGCATTAACTCTGATGGATTATCAGGTATTGGTCCAGATGGAATAATATCTAAGTTTGCAAACTCTGTTGGTTCAATAATCTCATTTATTGTATTGATACCATCTAAGAAGCTACTAATACCTTTTTCATTGTTTACTTCAAAGAAGTTATGAAGGGTTGGTTTTCTTAAGTCAAAGTTTATTACTACAGTTTTGTATTTTGCCATTTCCATAATGGTTGCTAGGTTTGCTGAAGTTGTACTTTTCCCTTCACCTGGTACAGTTGAAGTTATAAGAATAACAGTCCCCTTCTCTTTTTGACTTATAAACTGTAAGTTAGTTCGTAAAGTTCTAAAACTTTCTGAGTACGGAGATTTTGCTTCTTTATGAACTTCAATTTGGTTTTTACCTTGTTTGTGGAATGGGATACTTCCATATATTGGAAGATTTGTTGCAAATTCAATATCTTCTTTATTTTTAATATAGTTATTTGAAAAATGTCTAATAAATGCGATTAATGATCCAACTGCTAATCCTAATAAAATACTAACTAAAAGAATAAATGATTTTTTAGGCTTTACAGGTATATTTGAATTGTAGGCATTATCAATAATTTGATAATCAGAGAACGTTGCAAGTTGAACAATCTTATTCTCAGCTTCTTTTTTAAGAAGGTATTCATACATTTTTGATTTAACTTCGTAGTTTCTCTTAATATTAACAAGTTCACGTTCTTTCGAAGGAAGAGTTTTCATTTTGGTTTCATAAGAAACTTTTCTTTTCAAGAGGTTAGTGTTTTCATAGTCTATATCATTACGTAAACTTTTTAAATTGTATGCAATTTTATTTCTAATTGTTGCACTTTTTTTTCTGAGTGTTTTCAATTTAGGGTATTCGTTAGTATACTCTTGAGTCAACTCTTGTTCCGTAATTTGAAGATTTTGTAATTTTGTAATTAATTCAAAAGTACTTTTATCATTAAGTTTAGAGATAGATGGTGCGATGGCATCTAAATTGTAGTTATTTTGAACAAAACTGATAAGGTTTAGAATAAGTTTTTTCTTTAAATTATTTTCAGAAATTTTAATATCTATATTACTTAAGTTCTTAATATAGAGCGTTGCTTGCTCCGAAGGCTTAGCAATATTTTTTGCAACTTGATGAAACTCTAGTTTCTCTTCTGAATTTTTTAACTCTTTTTTTATGTTCTGTAATTCTGTAACAATAAAGTTAAGTGTTTTATCATTTTGTGTATTTTTACTCTCAATACTGTAGTCAATAAAACTTTTTGTTAATGCATCAACATAAAGATTCGCTCTTTCTGGAATAGTATCTTCAAAGCTAATTTTAATAAGAGAGGTATCTTTCTCTAATGGAACAATATTGAGTTTATAATAGATCTTTTTTTCAAATATACTTCTTTTGTCACCATGAATAACAAAATGTATTGGCTTTGTAAACTTAGATTTCTTATTGATTTTTAGTTTAAAACTTTTATTCTCAATAATTTCGCCATAATGCTTATTTTTAATTTCATCAAGGAAGAACTCTTTTGTTTGGAATACAGATTGTTTTAACTTAGCTTTGTATGGCATAATATATTTAATATTGTAGCCCGATTTAGTAGGTATTAGAGTTAATCGTTGCCCTAGAATATCTTTATCAAAAAGTCTGATATTTGTGATTTCAATGGGAACATCATCTCCATAAATCTCCTTTTTTCTGTATTCATCATCAATAAAAAACTGTGTTTTGAAGTTTACATTATCAAGTGATTTACTATTGATTTTAAAAGTCTTTAGAAGAGAAATCTCCTCTAAAACATCTTTTGATCGAACCGTTGATATGGTACTGTTAATAATGTCTTCTGAGCGAGTTTTCTCATTGGCTTTGACTTTAATAATTGAATATGAGACAAAACTTGGTGGTGTAAAATATATGTAAGCATAACTTAAAAGAGCAAATAGGGTAGTAATGGTCATTATTGACCACTTATACTTTTTCAAAATATTAATAATATCTTGAAAAGTAAGTTCCTTTTGTGGTTTTTCTATGGTTGTATTTCCTTGCATTATTTTACTTTACTTAGTTAGATAAAAATTTAATAGAGACAAATGGATTCAGGATACTTCCAATAAGGTTAAAGATAGGAGAAATTTCTTGAACAGTATTGTTGAAAGCTTTCATATCATTTGGCATAACGTAGACTATATCATTTGGCTCAACCATAAGGTTTGCAGATAATAATGAGTTGCTATCAGTTAAGTTAATAACTCTGGTTCTAACATGCTTTGAATCACCAGCTTTAAAAATAAGGATAGATTTTCTATTTGCATGGTCAGTTAGGTCTCCAGCAATTGCAAGAATTTGAAGTAAAGTCAGACGCTCATTGTCAAGTTTTATTTCACCTGGCTTATGTACTTCTCCGACAACATATGCACGCTTATTCATTACTTCAATTTGAATATTTGGATGTTTCAGATAGGTAGAAAATGATTTAGAAATTGTATCTTCTGCTTCAGTTTGAGTAAGTCCTGAAATTTTTATTTTATCAACTAATGGAAGACGAATATATCCAGTTGAGTTTACCAATAGACCTTTTTCTTGTTGAAGACTATTAAGGTTCATAGTTGTACTAAGTTCTGGATGTTTATATACCATAACTGAAATTCGGTCGTGAGGAACAATTTTGTATTCAAATTGAACATCAGATGATTGTAGGACCTCTTTATTTTGTGTTTTTTCTGCTTGGTTGAACAGAACATAGTCATCTTTTGTACTACATCCAGTAAATGTTATAATTAAAATTGATAATAGATAGTATTTCATTAAGTATCTCCATGATAGAATTAAGGTTTTATTAAATTATATAATAATAACTAGAATCTCCTAAAGCATTTTAGTTATGATTGAACAATAATTTATATATTGTGTATAATATTATAAATACACGTATCAAATAATAACAAAATATATGTAAATTTATGTTAAAAACACAGTTTAAATCATATAATATTTTTATTTATTTATACAAATAATAAAATTTTAGTTATTTTTTAGTTAAATGATATGTGCATTTGTATAAAAATTATAATTTCAATAAAGGAATACGATGAATTTAACTCATTTAGATGAGAATAATAAGCCAAAAATGGTTGATGTTTCTGATAAAAAAGAGAGTACCAGAATAGCTATAGCTTCGGGGATGATTGAGGTTTCAAAAGAAGCATTTAAAGCAGTAGTAGCTAACAGTTCAAAAAAAGGGCCAGTACTTCAGACAGCTGTTATAGCAGCAATACAAGGGGCAAAAGAGACAAGCTCTCTCATCCCCATGTGTCATCCATTACTGCTCTCATCTATAAAAACTGATATAGAAGAATTGCCAGAACTCCCTGGTTTTAAATTAACTTTAGAAGTTAAAATAAAAGGTCAAACAGGAGTAGAAATGGAAGCTTTAACTGGTGTGGGTGTCGGATTATTGACAATTTATGATATGTTAAAAGCAATTGATAAGGGAATGATAATTCGAAATATACAACTAGAAAAAAAATCAGGAGGAAAATCAGGTGATTTTAGACGCTAATTCATGTGAAAAACCAGAAATTGAGTATCCTTGTGAATGGGGATACAAAATTATAGGCAAAGATAAAACAGCCCTACAAACAGCAATTTTTGATGTTGTAGGAGAGAGAGCATATGTAACAAAAGGTGGAAACTCTTCGTCAAAAGGTAAGTTTCACTCTTTAAATATGACTTGTCGAGTTAAGTCACAAGAAGATAGAGATGAAATTTTCAAGGCATTTTCGGACCATATAGAAGTTAAGATGGTGATTTAGAACTTAAAACTTTTTGTGTTAGTATTGTTGTAATCATAGATAATAAAACATAAATCAAAAAGAAGTAGAGACCCACTTGGATCTCTGCATGGCTTGTCTTTCCACCGTTACTTGTAAGGTAAACTAAAAATGTTGCTACTACAAATACATCAATCATTGACCATTTCCCAAGATGTTTAAAAAATGATACCAATTTACTACTCCAAGGATGTTTATAGAAGAGGAGTGTAAAGCTTAAAGTAAGTGTTTTTAAAAGTGGTAAAACTATAGAAAATAGTAAAATTGTAATGGCAACGACCATTTCATTACTCTCAATGAGTTTGGATATAGAACCAATAATACCTTTCGATTCAAAAGAGAGAATTACATCTCCAAAATATTCAACCTCTTTATGTATAGTAACCATTAGAATTGGGTTTATTAGACCATAAATTAAAGATATGAATGTTACAAAACTCAATATCATGGCAGTAGCATGTAGTTTAAATGTGAATGATAATACTATAATAATAGTAAGTGTAATCAAAAAATAATATAAAAACTTTTTACTGCTCCTTTGAGATAACAACTGCTCTTTTTTTAGATCGTCCAAAAGTAACTTGCTTTTGTTGGGGAGTAGCCCAAGAGAAATAATTGAAGTAAAAGCATCAATTTTCTCTTTTGCTAAGCCATTTGTATTGCAGGCAGCTGCAATTTTTTCTGTATTCATTTCATATTCTTTTGCTTTATTATATGTCTTTAGTCCAAAATAACTTAGTGCAACAAGCAAGATTAGTATTAATAGTATTTTTAAAAAGTTAATTATTTTCATTGTTCTTTTACCTCATGCATGATTATGACAATATATTTATTATAAAAATCTAAAAAGCACTCTTTATTGGTTTGTTTAAACCATTTATTAATCTAAATATTGATAAACTCTTTTTGTTAATAAATAATAATAACAGTGGGAGATTCCTTGCAGAGTAAACAATATGCAGTAAAAGTTTATGAAACGACCATTAATGATGAAAATAAGTTTATTGAGTTCTTTGATGCTAATCATATGCTTTTTAAAGATCATCTAATTTTAATTGAGGGTACTTTAAGCGAAACCATCAAGACTTATCTTGAAGATAAGCAGTTAAAATATTTAAACAATGTTGATTTACCAAAAGGTCGAACCAGAAAAGCATTAGAAGAAGAGTTTTTGGCTCAAAAAGCAGAGTCAGTAATTTCTAGACAAATTGCTGAGGCAGAGGTGGTTAAACTTTCAAATAAACTACAAAATAACTTAACCGTTATGGATGAGATGATACGTAGTGGAAGAGAGATTAACATCGATGGCGATTTATTGCTACTTAATCGTGTAAACAGTGGAGCGACTATTAATACTAGTGGTAACTTAATTATTACACAAGTAGTGGAAGGTTCAATTCGTTGTCACGGTAATTTTATGATGCTTACAGCTTCGCCAAAAGCCAATATTGTTTTTCAAAATGTAGAGGTAGACAATACATTGCTTGAAAATAGATTGAATCGTGTGGAATTAAAAAATAATGAAATCATTATTACCCCTGTATTGAAAAAGGAAATAAATTGGGCATAGTAATTGCAGTAATTAGTGGTAAAGGTGGTGTTGGTAAAACAACAGCAACGGCAAACTTAGGTCTTGGTATTGCCATGAATAACAAAAAATGTGTGGTAGTTGACTTCGATATTGGGCAACGTAACTTAGATATGATTTTAGGTTTAGAAAATCGTGTTGTTTATGACATGGTTCAAGTAATGGAAGGTGAAGCAAATCTTAAACAAGCACTTATAAAAAGTAAAGTGGATGAAAACCTTTACTTCTTAGCAGCTTCTCAAACTAAAGATAAATCAGTTTTGTCTTCTGACAAAGTTCAGAAATTAGTTGCTGATTTAAAAGAAGATTTTGATTTTGTTATTTTGGATGCTCCAGCTGGTATTGAGAGTGGATATGAACATACAATTGAGTTTGCAGATGCAGCAATTGTTGTTGTAAACCCTGAAGTATCTTCTATTCGTGATGCAGACAGAGCAATTGGAATTTTAGACTCTAAATCAGCAAAAGTAAAAAGTGGTGAAGAGGTTGCGAAGTATCTTATTATTAACCGTATTGTGGCTGATATGGTTGAGAGTGGAGAGATGCTCAAAAGTGATGATATTTTAGAGATATTAAATATTAAGATTTTAGGAAAAGTTCCAGAAGACAAAGGTGTTATTGATGCTTCTAACCAAGGAAAACCAGTTATCTTAGATAAGAAGTCATTGGCAGGTCAAGCATATGCTCGTATTGCTGGTCGTTTATGTGGACAAAAAGTTGACATGAAAAATATTGAAATCGCTGACACAGGTTTCTTTAAAAAATTAGTAGGGATATTTAAATAATGTTTGGATTTTTTAGAAGAAAAAAGAGTGCTTCAGTTGCTAAAGATAGATTAACCATTGCTATTATGTCTGATAGAGACAGAACAAACGGATACCCATTTATGGATGAGATGAAAGCTGAAATTATGGAAGTCGTTAAAAAATACATCGGTGTAAAAGGTGTAGAGATCCGAAAAGAGGTAGATGGTGATGTAGAAGCACTTTCTATTGATGTTGAACTTGATAGAGATGCATTAAAAGCAATTTCAAATTAGTGGAAATTTTCATTTCCACTAATTATAAATTATGCTAAAACTTCTGGAATTCTAATCATTTGACCTGGGTAGATAAGGTCAGCATTTTTGATAACCTCAAGGTTAGCATCAACAATATGAGTATATTTACTCCCATCATCATAAAACTTAGAAGCAATTGCCCATAGTGTATCACCTTTAGCGATGCTATAGAAAATCTCTTCTGGAATCTCTCTTACATTCTCTTCTGAAACTTGTTCCATTGTTATGAGTTGGTCAGCATTAACCTGTGCAATACCTTCAACATTCCCTGCAATTAAAATTGCTTTTTCTCTTGTTGGGTAATCTTGTGCAACACCTGCTAAAGTTACAGTGTCGTCTTCTACACTTACTACTAAACCATCTACTGGCAAGTTCTCAAAACTGCTCTCTATCTCTTCTTTAATAGCAGCTGAGTCGTCACCTCTACCTAATAATTTTTTACCTGCGTCTGATACGAAATCGAAAAAACCCATAGTGTTTCCTTTAAAAAAATTTGTTACGAATTATTATATTCTAATAACCTTAAGACTCTTTAAGAATGCGAGGTAAAGTAATTCCAGTTTGACTTTGATACTTTCCTTTTCTGTCCGAATAGGTTGTCTCACACTGCTCATCTCCTTGTAAAAAGAGTACTTGTGCGATGCCTTCGTTGGCATAAATTTTGGCAGGAAGTGGGGTTGTATTTGAAATTTCAATGGTAATATGCCCTTCAAACCCTGGTTCGAATGGAGTAACATTAACAATGATTCCACAACGTGCATAGGTACTTTTACCAAGGCAAATTGCTAAAGTATCAGAAGGCATTTTAAAATACTCTATGGTACGTGCTAAGGCAAAAGAGTTAGGGGGAACAATACAAATGTCACCTGTAAAGTCTACAACATTATTTTCGTTGAAATCTTTGGGGTCAACTACTTCTGCATTAATATTTGTGAAAATTTTAAACTCATTACTTACTCGAATGTCATATCCATAAGAGCTTAATCCGTAAGAGACAACACCTTCGCCTTTAAGTGCTTCACAAAAAGGGCTTATCATCTCTTCATTGAGTGATTTTTCCCGTATCCAACTGTCTGCTTTTAGTCCCATTTGTTTCCTTTGTTAATCAATTATGCAATTATAAACGAATCACTCTAATGTTTGCATTAGATTTTAGCTTATTAAAAAAGTCTTGAGCAGCTTGTACTCTTTGACCTTGTGCCCAGCGTGTTGCCACGGAATTTTTAACGGCTTCAAACCCACTCTGACCTGTACCTTTAGATTTAACAAAGTAAGAGACAAACTCATTTCCTGTATTGATTGGTTGTGTAAATGAGTTTACAGCTGTGTTGTTAATAAGATTAAGTAGTGCTGGACTCATCTCATTTGAGTTTGCCAAGATACTCTCTTTTTTTACACCAGATACAACTTTCATTGGAGTTAAGATAATCTCTTTTAGTTTTTCAGCTGAACTACTTTTATAAGCTACAAGGCTCAGTTGAGTAGGGGCATCATTAAACTCAGAACGATGTGTCTCGTAAAATGTTTGAAGCTCATTGTCACTTGGACGTTCAATGGTAGATAAGATATGTTCTTGGAAAAAACGTTCTTTTTTCATCCCCGTGGTGAGTTGTTCAATATAGCTTTCCCAGGTAAGACCTTTTTGCTGAAGGATCTCTTGCATCTGTGCTTGAGATAATCCTTTAGACGCAGCGATAGCATTTACTTTTGCTTGAATCTCAGCGTGCCCAATGGTAATACCAGCTTTTTCAATGGCAGATTTTTCAAGTCGGTCTTTAATAAGTGCTTCAACAGCAGCCTGTTGCGAGATATTCATTTTTTGTTTTACAGCTTGAATTTCAAGTGTCGTAATGGCTTGCCCCTCTACATCAATAGCAATAGCATCGAGTACTTGTGCATGTGAGCAGATAAGAGAAAAGAGTAGAATTGGTAGAATTTTTTTCATAGTATATGTCCGTCTTAGTTTTCTAGTTGTGTTATGAAAGATTATAGCTAAATAGCTTTATAAAACAATTTAATTTAAAAGTGTAGCCTTACACTTGACAATATGAGGTTTTTCTTCTATAATGTTGAGTATTAAAAAGGTAGCTAGTAAAATATAAGGAGTTATTGATGTCTTTAAAAATGAAACATCTAATGGAAGAGACAGGTGAAAGCAAGTCAACCATTCTTTTTTATGTGAAAGAGGGGCTGTTACCAGAACCTCAAAAGCCAAAACCAAATTTACATCTTTATGACGAGTCTTGTATCAATATCATTAAATTCATAAAATATTTACAAAATCAATTTTCATACTCTATTGCTCAGATTCAAGGGATTTTTAAAGAGAAAAAATTTACTTTTTCAGATGATTTTTCAATGATGTTACGTTCTCTAGAACTCATGTCAGGAAGTTCAGATGGAAAGTGGTACAGCGATAAAGAATTTTTAGAGTTAAGTGCTTTATCAAAATCTGAGTTAGATAGCCATTTAAAAAAAGGGCTGCTTTTTAGACAAGAGCAAGGTTTTACTAATCAGGAGTTAAAATTAGTGGAAGTTTTTAAACGAGCTGATAGACTGGGGTTAGACTCAAAACTATTTTCTGCTTATGTAAAGTCAGCAAAAGAGTTAGCTAAAATTGAGTATGATCTAGGTTCAAGTATGTTAGAGAAAGATAAAAGTTTAAATAATGAGCACTATGAACTACTTTTTGATTCTATTTTAACACTCAAACCCTATTTATTTAACATGCACACAATGAAAGAACATCAGAAACAGATGGACTTAAAAAACAGAGGAGAACAGCAGTGAAACAACTTTTTAAAATAGGAGGATTTACTCCCTATATTTTTATTATTTTTCTAAATGCAATGACCGATTTAGGACATAAAATTGTTCTACAAAATACAATTTTTAAAGCATATGAGGGGACAGAACTTATTGTCTTAACAGCCATTGTAAATGGGTTAATCTTATTGCCATTTATCTTTCTTTTTTCTCCAGCAGGTTTTCTGAGCGACAAGTACCCCAAAGTCCAAATTATTAGAGTAGCTTCATTGGCTGCTATAGGTATTACCTCTTTAATTCTTTTCTCATATATAATGGGTTGGTTCTGGTTTGCTTTTGCCATGACTTTTATTTTGGCAGCACAGTCAGCCATCTACTCTCCAGCAAAATATGGACTTATTAAAGAGATGATGGGAAATGAACAATTAACTTCAGCGAATGCTTTAGTTCAAGCTGTAACCATTATCTCTATTTTAGCAGGTGCAGTGGTTTATTCAATATTTTTTGAATCTTTCCTTGGAGACCAAAGTAGTAATCCTAATGAGATTTTACAGTACATTTATCCTTTAGGTTTTGCATTAATTGGGGCTTCAATAGTTGAGTTTTTACTATCATTAAGACTGATAAAAAGTATTAAAATTAAAAAAAATATGCAGTTTAAACCTAAAAAATATGCAAACTTGACTTACCTAAAAGGGAACATGAGATTGTTAAGAAAGTCCAATGTTGTATGGCTCTCTATTGTAGGGCTTTCTGTTTTTTGGGGAATATCACAGATGGTTGTCGCTGTATTTGGTGAATATCTTAAAACAAAGTTGGGCATAACAGACACTGTGGTCGCACAAAGTATTTTGTCACTTTCGGGTGTTGGAATTGTTGTGGGGTCACTTTTGGTAGGACGTTTCTCTCGTCGCTATATTGAGACAGGACTCATTCCCATTGGTGCATTAGGAATTACTTTTTCACTCTTTTTAATTCCTCATTTTGAATCATTGACGCTATTGGGTATTTTATTCTTTTTCTATGGACTCTTTTCGGGACTTTTAATTGTACCGTTAAATACACTTATTCAGTTTGTGACACCAAAAAGAATGATGGGTAAAATCTTAGCAGGAAATAACTTTATGCAATATCTCTTTATGTTTGGATTTTTACTCTTAACAACGATTGTTGCCTATGCTGGTTTTGAAAGTAGCGTTCTTTTCAATGTAGCTTTTGTTGTTGCACTGGTTGGATTTCTCTATACACTCGTCAAGTTACCTCAATCAATGGTTCGTTTTTTTGTACGTATTATGTTTGGACTTAAATATAACATTGAAGTAGAAGGACTTAATAACTTAAAAGGAAGTAGGGGGGTTTTACTCCTTGGAAATCATGTATCCTTCTTGGACTGGGCATTTTTACAGATAGCCTATCCAAAACAGATACGTTTTGTAATCGATAGACAATACTATAACCTTTGGTACTTTAAACCAGTTTTTAAATTTTTTGGTGCCATTCCTATCTCGACGCGTGGTGGGAAAAATGCTCTTAAATTGGTAGGTGAAGCACTCCAAAATGGTGACACTGTAGCACTCTTTCCAGAAGGACACCTCTCGCGTAATGGTCACACAGGAACGTTTCAAAAAGGTTTTGAGATTGCTGTTTCTGACATTGAGGGTGCAGTTATTGTTCCTTTCTATCTACGTGGCTTATGGGAGGGTGGTTTCTCTCACGCTTCAGGTAAAATGAAAAACAGAAACCTAAAAGATGTAGGGGTAATGTTTGGAAAAGCGATGCCACTACATAGTGTAGCTGTTGAGGTAAAAGAGCAAGTAACCAAACTCTCCATTTACTCATGGAGAAACTACATGGAGCGTCTTGATACTCTACCAAAAACTTGGATAAAAGAGGCAAAGAATGTAGGCTCAAAACTTAGTATTGCTGACTCAACAGGTGTTGAACTTAGTGGTCATAAGTTTATTACGGCTGTATTTGTAATGCGTGCTAAGTTTAAAAAACTTTTAGGGTCAGAGCAGAATGTTGGGCTTATTGTTCCTACATCAGCTGGAGGAAGCATTGCTAACATGGCAACCTTGAGTCTTGGAAAAACTGTAGTTAACCTCAACTACTCATCAGGTACAGCAAGTTTAGGCCATGCTATTAAATTGGCAGGAATTAGACAGGTTATTACCTCTAAGCAGTTTATGACCAAATTGAAAGCTAAAGGATTTGACCTTGAAGAGGCGTTAAAGGGAGTAGAACTACTCTACTTAGAGGAGATAAAAACAACCATTAGTAAAGTTTCTCAACTAGCGATGTTCTTTCAAGCAAAGTTTTTACCAGCTTCTTTTTTGAGCAGATGTTATGTAAAAAATGTTCCTACCAATGATACAGCTGCTATTCTCTATTCAAGTGGAAGTGAAGGAACGCCAAAAGGGATTGAGTTGAGTCATCAAAATATTTTAGGAAATATTAAACAGTTTATCAATGTTGTCAATCCAAATGAACATGATGTAATGCTTGGTACATTGCCTATTTTTCATTCGTTTGGTCTAACAGTTACAACCTTCGCACCTCTCATAGAAGGTATTCCTGTTATCTGTCACCCTGACCCTACAGATGGATTAGGCATAGCAAAAATGGCAAGTAAGTACAATGCTACTTTCTTGTTTGCCACAGCAACCTTCTTTCGGCTATATGCCAGAAATAAGAAGATTCATCCATTGATGTTTGAGAAGCTTCGTATGGTGATAGCAGGGGCAGAAAAGTTACCATTGGAGATTCGACAACTCTTTAAGGAGAGATTTGGAAAAGAGATTTATGAGGGGTATGGAGCAACCGAAACCACACCAGTAGCGAGTTGTAATATTCATGATGCAATTGTTCCTGATACCTATCATGTACAAGTAGGTCAAAAAATAGGTACAGTAGGTATGGCAATTCCTGGGTCTGCCTTTATGATCGTTGACCCTGAGAGTTTTGAACCACTACCAATAGGCGAAGATGGGATGATTTTGATTGGAGGTACACAAGTGATGAAAGGATACCTTGGTGACCCAGAGAAAACAGCTTCAGTAATTAAAGAGATAGATGGTATCCGTTGGTATATCTCAGGAGATAAAGGTCACTTAGATAAAGATGGTTTTTTAACCATTGTTGACCGTTATAGTCGTTTTGCAAAAGTAGGAGGAGAGATGGTCAGTTTAGGACTGGTTGAGACAGAGATCAACAAGATAATAGATGAGGAGTCTCAGATTGCCATTACTGCTATTCCAGATGCAAAAAAAGGGGAACGTTTGGTACTTCTTTTGGAGGGTGCAAAAGATTTAGATGAGTTGAAAGCTGAAGTTAAAGAACTTGGATTAAATCCTCTATTTATTCCTAGTTCTTATTTTAAAGTTGATGAAGTTCCGAAACTAGGTACGGGAAAGGCTGACTTTAAAGGGGCTAAGAAGTTGGCTCTTGAATTGGTAGGATAATCTTATGAATGTTTGAAATTTGTAGGGACAATCTCCTTGTGGTTGTCCGTGTTCTAATGTCCAATAAATATTGGCACTAAAAGCATCGGACAAGCACGGGGCGTTGTCCCTACAAGTTGCTAAATTTTATTGGGCATCTGTAGGTTTGATTTTATCGAACAAAATTTTAAAGGCTTATTTTATTGAAAAAAATATTTATTATTGTGCTGTTGTTCTCTTCTCTCCACGCCGAAAAACCAAACCTCTTACTCCTAAAAAGCTACAATTCCGATGTTAACGTAAAAAACTGGCTCATGAGTGAAAAGCTAGATGGAGTTAGAGCTTATTGGGATGGAAAAAAACTTATCTCTCGAAATGGAAAAGAATTTGCCGTCCCAAAATGGTTTACAAAAGATTTTCCACCTTTTGAGATAGATGGTGAGTTATGGACTAAAAGAGGAGACTTTGAACATGTTATTTCTATTGTCAACACGCAAACTCCTCATGAGGGTTGGAATCAGATAAGTTATAACATTTTTGAAATGCCTCATCAAAAAGGTGGTTTATTGATGAGGTTAGAAGTATTAGAAAAGTATTTAAAAAAAAGTTCAAATAAATTTATAAAGATTGTTCCTCAAATTTCTTGTAGAGGTCAGAAACATCTACAAGAAGAGCTAGAAAGAGTAGAAGCTTTGGGTGCAGAGGGCTTGGTAGTACGAAATCCTAATGCTCCATACGTTGACAAACGAAGTGCAGAAGCTTTAAAAGTAAAAAGTTTTCAAGATGATGAGTGTACCATTACAGGCTACACCAAAGGTCATGGAAAGTTTGAGGGCTTGGTTGGAGCGTTGAAATGTTCATGGCAGGATAGAACTTTGAAAATTGGTTCGGGTCTTTCGTTAGAAGATAGAAAACATCCTCCTGCCTTAGATGAGAATGTTACGTTTAAATATAATGGCTTAACTCGAAAAGGGAATCCAAAATTTCCTGTTTATTTGAGAGTTCGTAAAATAAAATAGTTAATAAAAAATTATAAACTTTTTTCTATCTTGATAACGATTGTCATTTTAATATTTAATTAAGTAAAAAGAAGCGATACTACGCTTAGAAATTAAATTGATAGTAATTATCAAGCTCAAAGGTAAGAGATGAGTCAGGATAGACTTTCTAAATGTATTGAAAGAAAAAAAATAAAACATTCGTTAGCTAGAGAAGCAATTTATCGGGTACTACAAGAGAGTGATAAATGTCTTATGGTCTCTCAAATTGCTGATAAATTAGTAGAAACCTATCCTAAAAATGTATCCGTTAATACTATCTATCGTCATCTAAATCTTTTTCTTGATTGTGAATTAATTTTGGTGGTACAAGATGATTTTAAACGAGCTTATTACATATTAAAAGAAGAGGGTGTAATGGTGTTTAGAGTTTGTATGCGTTGTAATAATGTAAAGCAACTGGATGTAGATGAATCATTTATTTGTGATGAGTTTAAAGATGCCGAATTTATTACAGTGCATAAACGATGTTCAAAGTGCCAAAAATAAAAGTTCAAAAGAGGGAAAGCATAATAAA
>Ga0256844_10000322_pt1 | contig 18346 bp, 16 predicted proteins | sample MusselsmetaG_FD_189100 | JGI IMG/M metagenome (GOLD analysis project Ga0256844, IMG submission 189100) | Mussel associated microbial communities from hydrothermal vent at the East Pacific Rise, Pacific Ocean - Mussels | ecosystem: Host-associated > Mollusca > Shell > Unclassified ... | reverse complement strand
AACGTAGGTCTATAATGGCTATTGCTATTAGAAAACCAGACGAAATCGCTAAGCTGGCTGCAGCTGGCGAGATTGTTGGTAAAACACTCCAATATCTTCAAAACTTAATCAACCCAGGTATGACACTCAGTGAAATTGATGCTCTAGGTGAAGCATATATCCGTGAACATGGTGCTGTGCCATCTTTTAAAGGTTTGTATGGTTTTACTGGATCTGTGTGTACCTCTTTAAACGAAGTATGTATTCATGGAGTACCAGATAATACTGTGATTCAAGAGGGCGATGTATTAGGTTTAGATATCGGTACAAAATTAGATGGTTATTTTGGTGATGCAGCTATAACCATGGCTGTGGGTAAAATCTCTGCTGAAGATGAAGCATTGATAGCGTGTTCTAAAGGAGCACTTTATCATGCGATTGATTCTATCAAAGAGGGTATGCGTTTTAAAGAATTGACTAAAATTCTTGAAGACTATATCACTGAAGCGGGCTTTGTTCCTTTACGTGACTATTGTGGACATGGCATAGGTACTAAACCTCACGATGAACCTAATATCCCAAACTATCTTGAGGGTAAACCTAATCAAGGTCCTAAAATAAAGAATGGGATGGTATTTTGTTTAGAGCCTATGGTATGTCAAAAAAGTGGTACACCAGTACTACTTGAAGATAAATGGTCGGTTATTAGTGATGATCAGCTTCGAACTGCACACTATGAACATCAAGTTGCTGTGGTAGATGGGAAAGCAGTTATCTTAACTGAAGTATAAACTTCACGATAGATACACAATCCTCGTTTATAGTAGTCAAAGAAAGAAGTTTGGAGTTTTCTCCTAAGTTATGAAACAATTGTAAAGGAATACAATGGCTAAAGATGATGTAATTGAAATTGATGGTAAAGTAGTTGAAGCATTACCAAATGCGACATTTAGAGTTGAGCTAGATAATGGACATATTGTACTGTGTCATATTGCAGGTAAAATGAGAATGCACTATATTAAAATCCTCCCAGGTGATACTGTAAAAGTGGAACTTACCCCATACAGCCTTGATAAAGGCCGTATTACATTTAGATATAAATAGGTTACTATTTATATCTACTCCTTCTCCCTAATTTTGACAAATTTTGACAAATTTTTTGTATACTTAAGCTAAATATTTGGTGTCAAATTAGAAGGAGAAGTACAATGAACAATAGTATAAAACAGATTTTTATACTATTGTTGAGTGTATTTTTTTGGGGCTGTGAAGTAGGTATTAGTCCTTTAGAGTATGACCCTAGCACAACAACAGTTGAAACCACAGGCGCAGTAGATGCTAATGGTGATGTTGGTCAAATTACTGTGGTCTTACCTGAAAATGTAGATGATGCTAAAGTTAGCATAGAGATATATGGTCCAGGCAGTGAACACTTTAGCGTTAAACTGGATAAAAGTGCCTTTGGGTATATTGGTGATGTCACGGTTAACCCAAACTTTATTGTCTATCATGATACAACATTTAAATTTTTTGCTAGAACCATCGTAAATGGGCAAAAGTTGTGTGCCAAAGAGATACAAAAAACTGTCTATAGAACAGAAGTCGCACCTGTGGTCAAAAATCAAACACATACAATGAATGAAGATAGTAGTATTGCCTTGGTATTAGAAGGTAGCGATAGAAATGATGATAGACTCTCTTTTAACATAAAAATACCACCAAAACATGGTACGTTAAGTGCTAATAGTGTAAACCTCACCTATACCCCAAACCTTGATTATTTTGGAACAGATAGTTTTACCTATGTGGCAAATGATGGACGAAGTGATTCAAATATAGCAACAGTCAATCTTATTATCGTAGATACACCTGATGAAGTACCAGTAGAAGAAATACTAAAAGATACCATACCTCCAGTGATTTCACTTAATGGTGTCAGTGCAATAAGTATTATCTTGGGCATGACATATGTAGATGCAGGTGCCACAGCAGTAGATAATAGAGATGAAAATATAAGAGTTGTTGTCAGTGGAAGTGTAGATACTAGTACAGTGGGTAGCTATGAAATTATGTATACAGCAACAGATGCTGCAGGCAATGTAACAACAGAAATAAGAGTTGTTACGGTGTTAGAGCTAAAGGTCTTAGATACTATCCCTCCTGTGATTACACTGAATGGCATAGAGGTTAACCTTTTTGTAGGAGATGTATATGTAGATGCAGGTGCTACAGCAAATGATAATATAGATGGAAACATTACAGCTAAGGTACAAATCAATAATCAAGTAGATACAAATATAGAAGGTAACTATGCCGTAACCTACAATGTAACAGACAGTGCAGGGAATGTAGCACTAGAAGTGATAAGAACAGTGATAGTTCAAGATACTAAAGCACCAGTTATCACGCTACTAGGAAACAACCCACAAACCATAGAAGCAGGACAAGCCTACACAGAGCTCAATGCAAGTATCGATGATAGTTCAACTATCGTGATAGATAGTAGTAATGTTAATATAAGTGTAGAAGGTAACTACACTGTAACCTACAATGCAAGAAACAGTGCAGGGAATACAGCACTAGAAGTGATAAGAACAGTGATAGTTCAAGATACAATAGCACCAGTGATAACACTGCTAGGGAGACCTAATATAAACATCCCTTATAAGACAGACTATATAGATGCAAGAGCAACAGCAAATGATGATGGATATGGAGATATAACAAACAATATTGTTATGGGTGGAGATGTAAATACCTCAAAAGCAGGTGAATATACCATTACCTATGATGTAAATGATACGAATGGAAATAGTGCAGTACAAGTAACAAGAACTGTCACAGTTGGAGCTAAACCAAATATAAATATAGGAAATATAACTGTCATAGAAGGGAATATATTTGATGTTAATGTGAGTTTAGATAATCAAAGTGGAAAAGATATTGATATAACTCTTTCTTTTGCAAATGGCTCAGCAACAGCTGGAGATGATTATAATGCTTCAACAGTAAGTGTTCAAATACCTGCAGGAAGTTTATGGATAAGTGTCAACTTAGATACATTTGAAGATACAGTAGATGAAGCTAATGAAACATTTGAAATAGTCCTTACTCCATCTGGGGGTTCTGTCGGCACTACCAATATAGGTACAGTAACTATTATAGACAATGATAATCCTCCCACTGTAAGTATAGAGTTAGCACAAAATGATATTAGTGAGGGAGAGACAGCTTACTTTATTTTAAAACTTTCAAACCCTAGTGATAGCGACATAGATATGAATGTCACTACGCAAGATGATAGTGCTCAGGCTGGTAGTGATTATGTTAAGTATACAGGTGTAGTGAGTATACCTGCAGGCATGGAAGAGGTAAACGTATCTGTCAATACTATAGAAGATATATTCCCTGAAGGAATAGAGACGTTTTTACTTAATGCACAGGTAATTTCAGGGCGTACGCAAAATAGTGATATAAGTAAAAGTGTGAATGTATTGGATGATGATGGCAGCATACCATCATTTATTATTTATAATGCACAAGCGGATGAAAGTGGCACCCTTACTTTTGATGTGAACCTTACCAATGTATCGGCAATAGATACAACAATTAATATCTCAACCATCTCTGATACGGCAGGAGAAGATGACTATGAATCAAAAAGTCTTTTTCCTGTAGTTATACCAATGGGAAGCTTAGGTATATCCGTAGACGTAGGAGTTAAAGATGATAATATCAGTGAAAAAATGGAAACATTTACACTTCAGGGAAAAGTAACTTCAGGGAATACTTTAAATACTGAAAATAATGCCACGGGAACCATCATAGATAATGAACCATACCCCGTACTTATTGTAAAGAATACAAGTGCAGTTGAAGGGCAAGCTATCGTTTTTGATATCAATCTGTCTGTGGCAAGTAGTGAAGAGACACGTATAAAGGTTTGGACAAATAAAACATTTGGGACGGCCAAAAGAGGAGCAGACTATGAACCAGTTGGGAATGGATATTCTAATCCAGAATATATTATCATCCCCGCGGCTACATTAAGTACGAGTGTATCTATTTCAACGATAGACGATGATATATATGAATCAAATGAAACGTTTAGGTTTGTTGCAAAAATGCTTGATAGTACAAGCCTAAGAAAAAAAGTTGTTGGGACTATATTAAATGATGATGATCCCCTAGCAGAGACTTTATACATTACTTCTAACGCAATAACTAATGCCACGGAAGATGTGTTGTATACTTATACTCCAGAGATAAATGCAAGTAACAGCAATGCTACTTTTGTGTGGAGTCTAGAGTCTAATGTAAGCAATATAGAGATAGATAGTAGTACAGGTAAGTTTACATGGACGCCTGTCTTTGGTGATACAAGTGCATCAGTACATTTGACAGTAAAAGATACGAATAATCTAGAGATAAATGCAACGCAGGACTTTAACATAAACGTGATACAAGTCAATGACGCTCCTATAGCATACAATGTTACGATAAATGTAAAAGCAGTTGTTCCAGGGCAGCCTTTCGAAGCTATACCATTTGAACTAAACGTAAGCGATGAAGAGACTGATAATAACGCTTTATCCTATATATACAAGACTCATACTAATGGAGGTATCTTTACGGGTGTCAATTTTGGGGTTCCTATGGGTAGCTATAAGCCAGCAGATAATGCAAGTGGTAAAATAGTTTTTGAATATGCGGTAGTTGATAGTGGTGATTTACCATCAGATTGGGGAACTATAACGTTTATTATTGAAGAGTCACAGCCTGATTCACACTTATTGGCTTGGTGTGATGATACCAATGGGGTAGAGTTGTGGCGTACAAATGGGACAACAGATGGGACTTTAGAGGTTTTAGATAAAGAGAGTAATCCAGTAAAAAACCCAAAAGACTTTACTAAAATTGGGAAATGGTATTATTTTAGTGCAGATGATGGTAATGGAAAGAGAACACTTTGGAGGAGTGATGGTAGTAACTCGGGAACATTTAGTATAGATACTGGAGATATAAGAGACCCCCAAGAGTTAATTGAAGTAAATGGAATATTATTTTTTACTGCGATTAAACAATCTGAAGATATGAGGCAAGTATATAAATTGAATGTAGGTGATATATTAAGCCTAATTAGTGTAAAAACTACAACTCACGAGAACTTTGTATACAGAGCTTCTAGCATGTTAACTAGAATAGGGAATTTATTGTTTTTTGTAGTACAAAAGGATGACAACAGTACATATAAGAAGATTGTAAGGCTGGATTTATCCACTAACACTGCTCTTGTTGGAGGTACTGAATATGACAATATTTCAGATATCGTAGATGTAGATGGCAAACTCTATTATTCGGGTACAATTGGTGCGAAATCAGCACTGATAGCAGGAACAGATAATAACCAAAATTCAACACCATTAAAAATATTTACTTCAGATGCAGCACCGCAAAATCTACACAATTATAATGGCACACTTGTATTTGAAGGGCATGATGCTACAAATGGTGATGAACTTTGGAAAAGTGATGGTACAAGTGATGGTACAAAACTAGTTGAAAACTTTGCAGGAGATGGGTTTGCTAGTGCATTTAATGCGAATCCTCAACAATTAACAGTTGTAGGAAATACACTTTATTTTGAAGCAAGAACTGCAGTATCTTCTTATTATGTAAGAAAGCTAGATAGTTTTGGAGTAGCAATAACAGAGACATTAAATTATGTAAATGGAGATGAATCTTTTGCCAAGAACCCCAAAAATTTAAGAACATTTAGCAATACACTTTTCTTTAATACTGGTGTAACGGATGAGAATAGCAATGAATGGGTTTTAATTTGGAGTGTAGATGCTTCAGGAAATGCACAGATATATAAATATTTGGAAGATATGAGTACCCTTTATACCTATGAAGTACTTAATGACAAACTCTTATTTAGAACAACGAGCAGTCTTGATGGTACAGAAGAACTAAAGATAACAAATGGCAATCAAGTAACAGACATAGTAACAGGATGTAGCTTACAATAAGAGAAGGAAAAAAATGAAACGCAATACAGATGAACTTTTAACATTTATATTTGACAGTATTGGTGAGATAGCCAAGCTTAATGACAACAAACAACTTTTACAAGAACTTGCAAAGATGGGGAGAGATATTGTTTTTGCAGATCGTTGTACCATATGGGTACTGGATAAAGCAAAAAAAATATTATGGACAAAGGTGGCACATGGTGTAGAGATGCTTAGTGTTGAACCGTATAGTGGTATTGTGGGAGCGGCTGTGCATAGTGGTGAATCTTTTGTGATTAATGATGTGTATGCAGATGAACGGTTTAACCAAAGTATTGATGAAGAAACAGGGTACAAAACAGAAAGTATGATGGTTATTCCTATGAAAAATAGACTTGGGGAGACGACGGGAGCCATACAAGTGATGAACAAAAAGGAGAATGGTATTTTTGCGAATGAAGATTTGAACCATCTTAAATTGGCTTCAACCTATGTCAGTGAAACCATACGTTCAATGTTTTTACTCGAAGAGATAGATGCCACACAAAAAGAGCTGATACATATCATGAGTATTGTAGGGGAAAGTCGCTCAGAGGAGACGGGGAATCACGTTAATAGAGTGGCAGCATATACAAAACTTTTGGCTGAACTTTATGGTATGGAGGAGGAGGAAGCGATCCTTTTAAGTGAAGCATCACCTATGCATGATATTGGGAAGATAGCCATACCAGATTATATACTCAATAAACCAGGACCTTTAGACCAGAAAGAGTGGGAAATTATGAAGACGCATTCTCAGTTGGGATATTCTATGCTTAAAAATTCAACAAGAAAGTTGCTCAAAACAGCTGCAACTGTAGCGTATGAACATCATGAACGTTATAATGGGGAAGGGTATCCTCGGCAACTTAAAGGGGAAGAGATACATATTTATGGTCGTATTGTTGCACTGGTAGATGTTATGGACGCTCTGAACTCTAAGCGTGTGTATAAAGATGCATGGGAAGAAGAAGAGATTTTTAAACACCTTATCCAAGAAAAAGGTAAACACTTTGACCCTAAATTGGTTGATTTACTTATTGAGAATAAAGATAAATTTATAGAAATAAAAGAGATGTTTAGGGATGAAGAAAGTGCATAACAGTATTACTATTTTAGGGGCACATGGTGCAAAAAGTGCTGAAGGTGGAAGTAGCTCTATATGGCTCACTGCACAACACGTGATTGATGCAGGGAATCTATTGTTGCCATTGGAAGAGAAGAGTGCCCAGATAGAAACTATTTGGCTTACCCATTCACATTTAGATCATATTGCTGATATTGCGTATATTCTAGATAATTATTATGAAGAGCGTACAAAACCCTTAAAAATATTTGCTTTAGAAGAGACATTAGAAGCACTCAAAAAGCATTTTTTCAATGGAGAGATATGGCCAAACTTTGCACAAATTCCATTGTGTGGTAGTCAAGAGATGACACTGACGTATCATGCATTAAATGTAGAGCAGGCGTATGTTATTGAAAAGGGAAAAACAATTACACCATTTTTAGGAGATCACTCCGTCCCTAGTGTAGGATATGTACTGAGAGAAGGAAGTTCTGCGATAGTTATCTCAGCAGATACATATGCTTTGGAACATATTGTGAGGATGATAGAAGAAGATCCTACGATTACAGCATGTATTTTAGAATGCTCTTTTCCCCTCCGTATGGCAACACTTGCAAAAACAAGTAAACACTTGACTGCCGCATACTTGTTTGATGGTATTCGTGTGCTGCAAGGACGGAATTTAAAATTGTATATCAATCATATTAAGCCTGTTTTTGCACAAGAGATTAAAGGCGAGATAGAAAGATATAAAGGAGACTGGGATGTAACTGTCCTTGATGATGGAGATACAGTTATATTTTAAATTCCCCTAAACTTTATTTACTACGCATTTTAAGGATAGGGCTAAATGGAAGACTTGGAGTATCTATATACGTTTGGCATCTTTGCATAAAATGTGTGTAGAGGGTGCAGGGGTACTCATTGTTTAGTTTTTGAAAAAGTATATAGGCATTTGTAATATGGTTTTCTTGAAAAAGCATCAGTGCTTGATTATGGCTCTTTAGTTCTTCTTTCGATAGAGGTGTTATAGAAGTAAGGACTTGATAGACTTTAATAGCTTTACTTTTTCCTTTTACTTCTACAATATCTATTAGTCTTAACGTATGCTCGTCCGTAAGTTGTGCAGCAGTCTCTTCTGAAATTAGTATTTCAACATCATAGGTACGGGTGAGTCCTTCTATTCTTGAGGCAAGATTTACATTGTCGCCGATGACTGTATAGTCAGATCTTCCTTCTGAACCCATTTCACCAGCAGTAATGATGCCAGTATGTAGACCTATACCTATATGAATATTAATATTGTAGGTGGCATAAATCTTTTTATTGACTTTTTGCAAGTGTTCAACTTGTCTAATAGCAGCAGATACAGCAAGCTGTGCATGATTTTGTATAGGTACAGGTGCATTCCAATATGCCATAATAGCATCTCCAATAAACTTATCAATAGTACCCTTATGCTTGATAATAATATTGCTCATAGGTGTCATATAAATATTGAGCATTTCAATGAGCTTTTTGGGAGAACCAATCTCTTCTGAAATGGATGTAAAATCTCTAATATCAGAAAAAAATATGGTAGCTTCTACTTCTTTCGATTCAATGAGCTTTTCACCTGCATGTGCAAGGAGATGCTTCATCACAGAGGGTGAGACTTTTTTTCCTAAAATACGTTTGGCTTGTTCTCGCTGTTTAGAAGCCAAAAAATAGTCTAGTCCCATGGAGAGAATAAGGGTTGAAATAAAAGCTAAAATGGGTGAGACGTAAGTTAAAGAGAGACCATAGTCAAAGAGTATGACATAGAAACCATACATCATAAGATAAAACAATGAAATGGCTATAGGAATAATAAGCCAAGAGGTAATATAGGCAAAAATAAGCATTAATGAGAATATCAATACCCAGAGTATAACTAAATCATAAAGTGTAGCAACAAAAGGTCTTTGAATAAAATCACCTTTTAGAATATTATCAATAATATTGGCATGGACTTCTACTCCTGGAAAAGTACTATCATAAGCAATGTATCTTAGGTCTTTGAGTCCAGGTGCAGAGGTACCAAGAAGTACAAATTTATTTGCTATCTCTTTTGGGTTAAAATGATGGTTTAAAATATCAGTAGCAGAAATATAGTTAAAATGTTTTTGTTTCCCTCTAAAATTAATAAGAAACTCTCCAGAGCTTTCTGTGGGTATTTGAAATTTTCCAAAACGTATAGATTCAACTCCATCTGTATCGCCTACGATTTCTACCTTATTCTCACCGCTATATATGCGTAACATTTCAAATGCCAAAGAGGGATAAAGCATAGCTTTATATTTATAGATGAGAGGTGCAGATCTTACGACACCACCTTCATTTTTTTTGGTAATAAAAAAACCACTAGAATAGAGAGATTGTTGTAAGGTAGGAGTATTAAGTATGATGCCATTTGCCTCTTTAAGATAATGATTATCTCGTAATCCTCGCTGTATGAAAACAGCAGGAATGAGAGGGGTCTGTGATTCTTTGGTTTTTTCATTTGTAAAGATGTACCCACCTACAACAGGAGAAGTAGAAAATGTTTTTGCTAAGCGTTCATCATAGTTTGGTAAATTTTGCAAAATTTGAGGGAACTTTTTTTTAAGTAAGTGAGGAGAAGATTTATCTTTTTCTGCGAAGACCATATCTAAGCCAATAACACCTGCATTTGCTTCACTCAAATTGTCAATGAGTTTTGCAATAGTATCCCTACTCCATGGCCATTGACCTACTTCAGAGAGAGAACGGTTGTCAATATCTATAATAACAATGTTGTCACTTTTGGGAAGTTCACCACGTACAATGAACATTAAGTCATGTAGTTTATTATCTAGGGAGAAAAAAACCTGAGGTGTATAAAGATATACCCAGCTAAGAAAGAGGGAGAGCGTAAATGCTATCCCTGTTTTTATAAGGGTATTTTTCATATGGGGGAGACTAGTGCGTATCGCAGTTGAATTTAATATTGCTTGTATCTACCTTGTTCTCATTGATATCTGCAAGTGTATCAGCTTGAATACTTACTTCATCATTATGTTTTTGAAGGAGTGCTTTGGCTTGAATATTACCTTGTACTGCAGCTTGGGATAATTCTTTGACTGTAAGACCATCTAAGTGGAGTAGTAGTTTGCTTCCAGCTACAACACTTTTTTGTATATCGGCATATTTTAGTGTGATTTCTCCACGATTACAGACATAGGAAGCGGTATTTTGCCCCAATTGTGCAGAGAAGTCAGTACCACGAATGCCAATGGTAGCTAGTTGAGTTTTCACTTTAAATCTCTCTGGAGCAATTTTACCTATTTTCCCTGTAACAGAACGGAAAAATCCACGGTTTGCTTGCATCTGGATGGTTGATTTCTTGGAACCATCAAAGAGATAGTCTAAAAAAGAAAATGAAGAATCTGGTCCTATAGTAATGACGGTATCGTCATTAAGCATCACTTGTACTCTTGTCTGTTTTTTAGTGACAATTTCATCACCCTTTAAGATATCCATACCATTCGTAATAGGCACTATTTTATCTGTACGTATGAGTGTTGCATTACCACTGGCAACCATAATAGTCCCTATATTTGCAAAGGTAGTTATGGTAAGTAGTAGCGATAGAAGCATCTTTTTCATTGTCATCCTTTAAGTTTTATAAAAATGTAATTTTGAAAAGTATAACTTAAAAAATGTCAAAAATGTCAAAAGGTGACAGAGGGTTTAATAGTTAAAATTTACCCCTAAGAGTACGGAGTTTTTCTGATACACTGCCGCAGGATAATTTGATCTGTTTTCGGAGTAGGTATTAGCAAGAAATAGGTTACTTTTTTTAGACCATTTGTAAGAAAGTTTAGTATCTAATTGGTGAAAATTATCATCTCTTCTTGTAATGCTTGTACCTACTAAGTCATCATATTGCCCAAATCTAAATCTATAATTTACTGTGGCTAATACTTTAGGACTTAAAGCATATTTTGCCCCAAGTTTAAGTGTCCAAAAATTTGCACCTATGTATTTGGAGGGAAGTGCATTAATGGCGGAATGATGTTCATATTTAATATGTGTGGAGATATAGTTTTTCTTGGAAAGAAAGTAGTTCCCCACTTCAATGGCATAGGTGGTATCATCTTTTATGCCATCTTCACTTGCGATATAATTATTTGTAGAGTAAATAAGGTTGATGTCAAGTAGCTGAGTATCTCCTACAGGAATCAGTATTTTAGGGTTAAATCGGTATTGCGAGAGTAAGTCTTTTCCAAGGTAGTTCACTCTATGGTAGCTTAAGGGAAGATAGAGGTTGTATGTGTGGGTGTTGTACCCTAATCCTGCTTCAAAAGAGACTGTTTTCAGATCATAAAAGTTTGCGTCAATATTATTCTGGACATAGGCTTTGAGTAGGTATTTGGTATACCAGCCCCCTTTTTCACTTAGGTCATCAGTGTAACTTAAAGAGCCCGTAAGGCGTACAAAAGAAGAAGAGGTTTTGTTTGTTTCAACATTTTCTCCAAAATACTCTTGTAATGTGTCACTGTCTGGTGTTGCATCAAGATTATTATCAAAACCAAAGGCAAGAGAGGCGTGTGTAGTCAGCTTATTTAGTTCATCTTCGGCATCATTTTGTTTAAGAAGTTTATAACGTTTTGTTTTTTTATAAATATGATTTAGTGCTTTTTGTGCTTGGCTGTTGTCAGGGGCTAAAAGAAGAACACGTTCATAGGCACTCATGGATTCATTAAGTTTATTAAGCTTTTGAGCACTAAGCCCCCAGACTAAGTGAAGATTGGGATTGGAGTAAGATTTTTTAGAACCCTTTGCTTCTTTAATAGCTTGGCTATATTGTCCAGATTGATAATACTTGAGTGCCTGAATATAGCTAGCAAAAAGTGTTATATTCATGGATATAAGGACTAGAATAATTCGCATAAAAACTCCTCCCCTTAGGATAGATTGACTAAATATTTTTATCAGTATAACCTAAATATTATTTTTTTAAAAGGAATAAATGGATATTGTTAGCACAAAAATTTTGAAATATAATAAGAATAAAAAATGGATAATAATATTGATGAAAAATAATGGTAAATACACGAATGAACTTGCAGAATTTGGAAAAAAATTACTTGAAAATAATGAGTTAGATAAAGGTTTGGTAATTATTTCTGAGTATCTAAAAACATTAAAAAATGCGATGCGATGTAGTATTTTTATTTATGATAAAGAGAAAAATGTCTTATGGACGATTTTAGCTGATGGCATAGAAAAAATCATTGTTCCTATGCATCAGGGTATTGTAGGACATGTCTATATGACAGGTGAATCTATGATTGAAAATGATGTAAGCCGTAACCCCTACTTTTTAAAAGAGATAGATAAAGGTAGTGGCTATCAAACAGTCAATATGATTGCATGTCCTATTCATGATTCTCGACACAAAACGATTGGTGTGTTGCAACTTTTAAATAAGTTAGAAGGTTTTACAGAAGCAGATTTAGAGTTCTTAAATGTGTTTACCAATTTTATAGCTAGCTTTATTGAACTTGTACCCTTTTATCAAGAAAAATAACCATGATTATCTACTGTACAGTAATATTTAAACTTGTTTCGGTATAATTCTTCTCCCTAAAACTTTAGGTCTTAGGAAACTGTGCGAAGAACTTTTGATTAAGTAGCACTGATTACTCAAGAGTTGGAGAGACAACACATCGTCTATCCACGCAAATCTTAGGTGCAAAACATTATAGGAGATAACCATGAAGGTTAGACCATCAGTAAAGAAAATGTGTGATGATTGCAAAATCATTAAACGCAAGGGTATCGTACGCGTGATTTGCAAAAATCCAAAACATAAACAAAGACAAGGATAAACATGGCACGTATTGCAGGTGTTGATTTACCACAGAAAAAAAGAATGGAGTATGCACTTACTTACATTTTTGGTATTGGTTTAAAAACGTCAAGAGATATTCTTGACAGAACAGGTATTGATTATAATACAAGAGCTCATGAACTTACAGATGCACAAGCAGCTGTTATCCGTCAAGATATTCAAGAGCATGTTATGGTTGAGGGAGATCTTAGAAAAAAAGTAACTTTAGATATTAAAGCACTTATGGATTTAGGTTCTTATAGAGGTCTTAGACATAGAAGAGGTTTACCTTGTCGTGGACAAAAAACAAAGACAAACGCGCGTACTCGTAAGGGTAAACGTAAAACTGTCGGCGCGGCATAAGGAGTAGTTAAATATGGCTAAGAAAAAAGCAAAAAAAAGTATAGCGAAAGCTGTAGTATACGTAGCTGCAACTTTCAATAACACTGTAATTACAGTGACAGATGAAATGGGAAATGTGATTGCTTGGAGTTCTGCAGGAGCACTAGGGTTTAAAGGTTCTAAAAAGTCTACACCATTTGCTGCGACTGAAGCAGTAACCGATGCAATGAATAAAGCAATGGAAAATGGCGTTAAAGAAGTAGGCATTAAAGTACAAGGGCCTGGTTCTGGTAGAGATACTGCTGTTAAAGCAATTGGGGCAACAGAAGGAATTAGAGTAACATCTTTAAAAGATATTACACCACTTCCACATAATGGTTGTAGACCACCTAAGAAGAGAAGGGTATAAGCATGGCAAGATATAGAGGTCCAGTTGAAAGACTAGAAAGAAGACTTGGCGTTGATTTAGGATTAAAAGGTGAGCGTAGACTTGCTGGTAAATCTGCATTAGAAAAAAGACCATATGCTCCAGGGCAACACGGTCAAAGAAGAACAAAGATTTCAGAATATGGTCTTCAACTTCAAGAGAAGCAAAAAGCTAAATTTATGTATGGGGTTTCTGAAAAACAATTTAGAGCACTTTACAAAGAAGCAAACTCAAAAGATGGTAACACAGGTTCAATCCTTATTCAACTTCTTGAGCAAAGACTTGACAACGTAGTTTACAGAATGGGTTTTGCAACGACTAGAGCGTCTGCTAGACAATTCACAAACCATGGTCATGTACTTGTTGATGGAAAAAGAGTTGATATTCCTTCATTTAGAGTAAAAGCAGGTCAAAAAATTGAAATTAGAGAAAAGTCTAAGACTAATCCTCAAATTTTAAGAGCAATCGAATTAACTAACCAAACTGGTATGGTTGAATGGGTTGACATGGATAAAGAAAAACTTTTTGGACTTTTTACAAGAATTCCAGAAAGAGCAGAAATTGCAATCCCAGTTGAAGAGCGTCTAATCGTCGAGCTTTACTCTAAATAATACATAAGTAAAGGCTATTAATGAGAAAAATTAAAGTTGCACCATTTATGCCAACAGAGGTAGAAGTAAATGAAGTAAGCGCAAACCGTGCTGAAATCATTGCTTACCCTTTTGAGAGCGGTTATGCTGTTACACTCGCGCACCCACTTAGAAGACTTATTTTAGGTTCTTCTATCGGGTATGCACCTATTTCAATTAAAATTGAAGGTGCTGCACATGAGTTTGATAACATTAGAGGTATGCATGAAGATGTTGCTGTATTTATTATCAACCTTAAAAACATTCGTTTTAAAATTAAAGACGAGAGTGATAGAGTTGAATTAAAATATAGTTTCTCTGGTCATAAAGAAGTTTCAGCACAAGATCTTAACAATGATCAAATTGAAGTTGTAAATGGTGATTTACCATTGGCAACACTTAATGAAGATGCAGAGTTAAACTTTACTGTTGTTATTTCTAAAGGTATTGGTTATGTGCCAAGTGAAGACCTTAGAGAAGATGTTGCTACTGATGCTATTGCACTAGATGCTTTCTTTACTCCAGTAAGAAAAGCAAATTATAAGATTGAGCCTGTACTTGTAGAGGACAATCCTAACTTTGAAAAGATTATTTTTGACATCGAAACTGATGGTCAAATTGGTCCAGTTGAAGCATTTACAAATGCATTAGAAGTAATGAATAAGCAACTTTCTGTTTTTAATACGGTACTTGATTTAGATATCAGTGTAGCACCAGTTAAAAGAAGCAGTGACGATAGCGAACTTAAACCTTTTATGCAAACTGTAGATAGTCTAGGACTTAGTGCTAGATCATTCAACTCACTTGACAGAGCAGGTATGAAGTTCATCGGTGAATTGGTACTTATGAGCGAAAATGAGATTAAAAATATCAAAAATCTTGGTAAAAAATCTTTAGATGAAATCAATGAGTGTCTCGTAGAGCATGGATTTGGTTCAGAATTTGACCTCGCAGATGTTACAAGAGTAAATCTTGTGAAGAAAATTGAGCAACTTAAAGCGTAAGCTTTTCGTTATATATTAAAGGAAAATTATGAGACATAAGCATGGTTATCGTAAATTAAACAGAACGTCTTCTCATAGAGCAGCGCTTCTTAAAAACCTTTCTATTGCTTTGACAAAAGAAGGTAGAATTGAGACTACATTGCCAAAAGCTAAAGAGCTTAGATCTTACTATGAAAAGCTTATTACTAAAGCTTCTTCAGGTGATTTCAATGCACACAGAGCTATTTTTGCAATGTTACAACACAAAGAGATTACAAACACAATCGTGAATGAAATCGCTCCAAAATACGCTGATAGAAACGGTGGTTACACACGTATCATCAAAACACGTATGAGAAAAGGTGATGCAGCACCTATGGCAATTATCGAATTAGTATAATTCGTTTGCTTCTGCAACCTTAGTATTTCAAGGCTTTTGCCTTGAATACACTTACTTTTAAATTAACCCTTTTTTACCATTGACAAAGAAACACTTTTAGTGTATAACACAGCTAAAGCATATAGTACACAAAGAATTTACTATGGTTTTGTTATAATATTATTAATTAGGATATCTAGTATGATAGATGTCATTTAAGGAGATAGCGTGATTCCATTTACAGATGAAGAGTTACAACCAGCAGTAGAAAGTGTGATAGAAAAAGTAAGACCTTCTATTAAGCTTGATGGCGGAGATATTACATTGTTAAGTATTGACAATGGAAAAGTGTATGTACAACTACAAGGTGCATGTGTGGGGTGTGGCTCATCAGGAACTACGATTAAATTTGGTGTTGAAAGACAGATGCAAACACTTATTCATCCTGATATTACTGTGGTTAATGTGCCACATGGTTTTGAAGATAAATTGGATCAGTTAGGTTAATATGAGTAAAGTCAATCAAAATTTGCTACTTCAGCGTGCAGAACATGAGTTTCTCAAAGGAGACTATGCCAATGCACTTAGATCATACGGATTAATTCTTAAGGATTATCCCACTTTAGATGAAGCAAAAATAGGTGTCTACTTAAGTGATCTCGGTGTAGAAAGTGAAGAGGAAGCACAGGCACTTTTTGATTATTATCAGCTCATTAAGACTGAAAAAGAGAATGCTGTAGATATTATTGATGGCCTTATTGAAAACCTTGATACTTCAAAGCAAATGATACAAGAGCTACTTCTTGATCCGGTAGAGGAACAAGTAGAGTATGGTGATGGTATTCGATATAGTGACTTTTTAGACTTAGTGAAGAGCCGAGGGTCTTTCAAAAAGACTTTTGAAGATATTATGTTTTCAACAAAAGTAGTGATTACCAATAAAGATGAATTCATTGACTTTGTGACACAGCTTTCAAATGAAGGTTTTGATGAAATGGCATTAGGCTACCTCGATGCATCAAGTCACCTCTTTGGTAATGACCAGGACGTGCTTGCGTTGTATCATGTTGTGAGTGGTAAATAAATTGAAATTAGACTTTATACAGGATAACTATAAGTTCATTACAGATGATACAAGTAAATTAGACGATAAAACGCTTTTTTTAAAAACAGCACAAAATAGTACATATTATGAAAAACTAGAAGATAAACCAAAGAGCATTACTCCAGAGATATTAATGCGTGAGTGGAATCTTTCTAGTATGAAAGTTGTGGGTGTAACAGGAACCAATGGTAAAACAACTGTAACCGCAGCTATTTACTCTTTTCTCCTTGATTTGGATGAGAAGCCTGCCTTGCAAGGTACACGTGGTTTATTTGCACAAGAGAAGCGTATAGAAGATAAAAGTATGACAACGCCTTCTATTTTAGAAACCTTACACAATATGAAACAAACTTTTGACTTGGGGTGTAACTATTTCATTATGGAAGTAAGCTCTCATGCGATAGATCAACAACGTATTGAAGGGCTAAAATTTGCGCTAAAAGTCCATACCAATGTCACTTCTGACCATTTAGATTATCATGGCACAGTAGAAGAATATAGACGTGTGAAAAGTCTCTTTTTTGCAGATGACTCTCCCAAGTTACTTAATAAAGATGATATTAAAAATATCACCTATAATCCGATAGGTGCACAAAGTTATGGGGTAGATGAACCTGCCACATTCAAGGTGCAAGCATTTTCACTCTTGCATGGTATTACTGCGGGTATTAAACATTTAAGAGATGAAGAGACATTTCATTCTCCTATGGTAGGACTTTTTAATCTTTTTAATCTTATGGCTGCTGTGGGTTCTGTACAGATGCTTACAGGTAGAACTATCTCAGAGATTTGTGAAGTAGTAGAGCATTTTGCCGGTGTATCTGGACGTATGGAGGTGGTGAGTCGTGATCCATTGGTGATTGTCGATTTTGCACATACTGACGATGGTATGCATGCTGTACTAGAATCTATGAAAGACAGAGATCTTTCCGTAGTCTTTGGTGCTGGTGGTAACCGTGACAAGCAAAAGCGTCCTAAAATGGGTGCGGTTGCAGGACGTTATGCTAACAAAATTTATGTGACTTCCGATAACCCTCGTGATGAAATACCTGAACAAATATTGGAAGATATTTTACTCGGACTTCATGGGAAAGACAATGTCACTGCTTGTCCAGATAGACGTCTTGCGATTAAACTTGCGCTTGATGCTCTTCAAGAGAATGAAGTACTACTTATTCTTGGTAAAGGTGATGAAGATTATCAAGAGATAAAAGGCGTGAAACATCCTTTTGATGACAGAGAAGTAGTGAGAGAGTTATTGAATATTCAATAACTCTTTTCTCTTTCGTTTTAACTCATACTTCCCATATCAAATTTTTCCCCATTTTTTTGTGTCTCTTTGTAAAGTTTGTCTGCATGTATAATTTGATATGCCATCCATGAAAAAGAAAGTATTGTCAATAATCCTGCAAGAAAAATAAACAGATTGATAAAGAGTGACAATACAAAAGAGGCAATAGTTACTAAATGAATGTAAAGATGTTTTTTTGCTGTTTTGGGATGGA
>Ga0256844_10000321_pt1 | contig 18367 bp, 10 predicted proteins | sample MusselsmetaG_FD_189100 | JGI IMG/M metagenome (GOLD analysis project Ga0256844, IMG submission 189100) | Mussel associated microbial communities from hydrothermal vent at the East Pacific Rise, Pacific Ocean - Mussels | ecosystem: Host-associated > Mollusca > Shell > Unclassified ... | reverse complement strand
GAAGGAAGGTTTTTAATTCTAAACTTAAAAGGTCCCATTGACGATGTTGAACCATCGGCTTTAGTTGCAGTTACTCTAAAAGTAACTTCTTTACCTTTTCCTCCAGGAGTTGGTGTAAAGATGTATTTTCCATTACCTCTAGATGAAACACTTCCACCTCCGCTTGACGACAAACGAATTTGATCGTTGGTAAATCCTGCAGCTGCAATAGTAAGAGGGTTTGGTAAACCACGATAAACAACATTCATTTTATCTGCTGAAACAGTAGCACTAGGCTTAATAACTGTATAGCTGCTGTTAAAATGTTTAGTTAAATATCCTCCACCTGGTTTTTTAACTTTAATAACTCCTGCGTATTTGAAATCACCAGTCGCTGAAGTGTTAACACGATATGTTATCATTCCATCAGTAGCAGTATCAATAACAGTAGCTCCTTGTTGATCTTTTTTGAATAATGTATCAAGTCCTTGTTTGAGAATAACTGTTGGTGTATCAGTTGAAGAATATGCGGCAACAAATATTTGAGCTTCATAAGGCTCTCCTGATATCACAATATTAGCTTTTTGAATTACTTTAGCATCAATAACATCAAATTTAAAATCTTCTGCACTAACGTTACTATAAAGTAAAGCTACAATCTCTGATTCAATATTTAAAACTTCTGCAATATACTTATTAAGTAATACAATATCTGCAGATAATACAGTATGAAAGAAAGTGTTCAACTCCCAATTCTGCTTTTTACCTGCGTGAGAATTGTATTTAGGTTCTGTGTTTAGACCTAATTTAAGACCATCAGCCTGCTCTTTACTCAATAAACCACGCATGTTTAATTTATACTCTGCAAACGCAGCTTTTAAAAGAGAAGCTTCACCATTGGTTCCACCATCACCTTGTCCAAGTAAAATATTACCTGGTTTGTCGTAATCTGATTTAGATGAAATCCATTCTAATGGAACCATTCTAGGCTCAGTTACAGTAGTGTCTTTCGTATTGTCATTATTATCCTTAAATTCATAGCTTACGTTACGTATGCTAGGATCACCAAATTCAGTATTACCAATAATTTTATTTTGGATTTCCTTTATTTGATTAATTAAATCTAGGGAATATTTTTTTGCTTTTTGAGATTTTAGATAATATGGACCTACCTTAGTTCTATTTAGTTCATATTGCTTTAGAAAATCAGAATGCAACTGATTAACTTTTCCCTCAAAGTTTTCATTTGTTCGTTCCATACCCTCGTTCACGATGGTAAAGGCATTCAAAATATCGGCTGATACGTTTAGTGCTAACAGTGCCGTTAGTACTAAGTACATCATACCAATCATTTTCTGCCGTGGAGTTTCTTTATGTCCTGCCATTGATTTTTGATTTTAATATTAATAAATCATTTAATACTTCACGTACTACTAACGAGTTACGTTCATAGCAGTTAACATATTACCATACACATTATTAAGTGCGGCAACATTTTTAGCTAGCTCCGCAGCTTGCTCTTTGTATTTTGAAGTATTATCAACAGACTGTTGTAAATTTTGTAGGAATACCTCCATAGTTTCACCAACCTTATTGAAGGTTTCACTTTGCTGATTCGAGTTTTGCAACTGTAGTTCATAAACTGAATTCAAAGCAGAAAGGTTTGAAGAAACCTTATTTAACTCATCGTTAAATGCAGTGCCATCAATTTGAGAGAAGTCAATTGATTCGGCAGATTTTGCAATTTTAATAGTTGATTCATTAAGAACTTCAGAAGTCTTAACATAACTATTAGAAAGACCTTCGATTGCAGTAGCAGCATGCTTCATGTTTTGAGTATATTCAGAAGTAGCTACAGTAGCTTCAGTAATCTCTCCCATTTTATGAGAGTTTTCACTTAAATGGCGTAAACCTTCACCAAGACTTTCGATTAATTCAGGCCCTATTTTAGCATCTTCAAGCATATTGTCTAATTCTTCAACAACGGATCCTTTTTTATCGTCGCCCATCATGGCATCCAATTCGTTATTTGAATAACCGTCGTACATACCAGCTAATTCAGGATAAACTAAACTCCAATCTGGTTCAACATGTGGTGGTTCAAATGCAGAGAAAAAGAAAATTGCTGCTTCTGTTCCAAGACCTACTACCAACATTTCGTTTGCGAAAGGATAATGGTTAATCTTAAAAAGTGCTCCTACAATAACAACTGAGGCTCCCCAACCATACAGCTTCGCCATGAAATTCTTAAATCCTTTACTTCTTACTAAACTATTTATACCCATGATAATTTAAATTTTGATTTGTGTAATGTGTTTAATTATTTATTTAATTGTTTGTTGTGCAGTTAATAATATTCTAATATATAGCCGATGATTTTGGACCATCACCTTTTGCTCTTCCTAAATAGGTTTGAACATTTCGGAATCCAATATATGCTTTAGCTGTATCTTGATACTCATATGAACGAGTTCCTACTTGAATATAATATCCAATATCTTTCCATGAACCTCCACGAATAACACGTCGAGATGATGAAATAGTAAATTCGTCATATAAATCTTTTGAAACACTCATATTCATATCGTGTGCAACTCGGTAACTAGCTTGTGAATAGTTATCATTACACCACTCAGCAGCATTACCAGCCATGTCGTAAATTCCATAATCATTTGGAGCAAAGTGCGCTACAATTAAAGTATGGAATCCTCCATCGTCTGAATAATTACCTCGAAGAGGCTTGTAGTTTGCAAGGAAACAACCATTGGCATTACGCACATAAGGTCCACCCCAAGGGTATGGGTTTAAGTCTTTACCTCCACGTGCAGCCCATTCCCACTCTGATTCAGAAGGAAGTCTGAAATCATTCCAGAAGGTAGCAACATTACTTTGATGATAGCTTCGTTTGAGGCTTGTTCTCCAAATTGAAAAAGCTCGAGCTTGAATCCAATTAACACCAACAACTGGATAATGGTCGTATGCAGGATGCCAATAATAATTTTGAGTCATTGGCTCGTTGTACGAGTATGCAAAATCATGAATCCAGCATAATGTATCAGGGTAAATATTATCAGTTCTTGTTTCAATGAAAACAGAACGGTCAATCAAACCTTGAGAACGATTACCTTTGAGAGCAGCAGCTTGGAAATTAATCCAGAAATACGTAAAGTTTAGTTTACGAGTATCAATTTGACGCATATGATAAAATTGCTCATGCTCAGGAAGGAATATTCCTCCATTAGGATCTTCCAAAACCATTTTAGTTTCTTCCTCATTCCATTCAATTTCTTCATCCCAATTAACTAGGTTATAGAAATTTTGTTGGCCATAATCAATAAAGTTATCGTCTTTATCTTTTTTAAAGTGGTATCCTACTTCGTCAGGTGACCCGTAAAGAGCTAATAAAGTATGAGCAATCGAGTCGCGCACCCAATTAGTGAACTGTCGATACTCATTATTAGTAATTTCGGTTTCATCAATGTAGAATGCCTGAACAGTAACTGTTTTGGCAGGATTGGCTTGAGAATAAGGGACATCTTGGTCAGAAGCACCCATATTATAAGATCCCATTGGAATGAAAAGCATTCCCGCAGGATCATCCTGATACCAATCTTCGCGGTCTTGCACCCCGATTAATTCACCATTACCGTTGCTACAGCTAGCCATGATTGTAGCTAGGAAAAATAGCATTAAAGTTTGATTAATTATTCTTTTCGATTTTAACAACATAATTTTGTTATTAGTTTGTAATGTCAATTTTGTACGTAGTACTATTAATTTTGTTTCACTTAATTATAAGTGACGAACTGTTCCGTGTCCCGATTGCTTTGGTGGAATTTCAATTTTGAAGCAATAATTTACAAATACTTCAAAAGACCCACTGCTATTCCTACCCATTGCTGAAGTGGTAATATCATAAGATATACCTGCATTCAAACCGTCAAGTCCAGTTCCTGTGTTTGATACTTTATAACCTGCTAAGATCGCAACTGCGTCTGTAGCCCTGTATGTAACGCCCGCCCATATTTGTTTATTGTACCAAGCAAGCATATTTATATCAAATTGCGCAGATGTGAAATCTGTTTTAACCAATATATTAGGGTTAAGAGTAATACTTGGAGCCATTGGTAATTCAAAGAAATACCCGCCATAAATAAAGTAATGATCCTTATAAGCTGGACTTGCTACTTTATCATTTGCGAATTCTGCTTGTGCACCCCAAAAACGTTGCATTTGTGTCATTGAAAAACCTGCATATAATTTATCTTCAATCTTATAATGTAAACCAAAGGCCATATCAATACTCATTGCATTTTCAGTATTTTGTGATCCTAATAAAGGATCATTTGGATCTGTTGGTTTGAATTTAGAAAAATCAATTTGTTTATTAATAAATCCTCCTTGTAATCCGATTCCCAATTTTCCTTGACCTAAATTTAAGCGAAATGCATATGCTAATTGTACGGTTGTATTTGTCTCAAAACCAATTTGATCATTAATTACATTTAGACCGATACCACCTAAAATAGGATTCACAGCAGCATTTAATGAAAGAAACATTGTCTTAGGCGCTCCACCTTCACCATCGGTTCCTTGATAGCCCATCCATTGTTGACGAACTAGGCCTGTAGCACAAATTGCATCATTACTTCCAGCATAACCTGGATTGTATGCCATTTGTGAAAACATAAAATTCGTGTATTGGATTTCCTGCTGCGCAAAAACAGTCATACTTGCTATCACAAATGTAAGAGTAAAAATAAAATGTCTCATATACAGTTAGTTTCGTCTATAGTTCATTAACAAGGGGCTAAAGTAAAAAAAATATGCTTACCCTCATATATACTTGTATGCATTATTCACATATTTCTTGTAAAATGTTGAAAAAAGTGTTTTGATTTTAACCGAAGTATAATAGTTATCATGCTAAAAGTTAAGTTAAAATATTTATCACAGCTTCAGACAATGTGTTTTTTAATTTAGTTGCAGCAGAATTAAAAAAAAAGCTTGTTTAAAATGAACTTAAATAAAATATTACATCAGTTTTTGATATACTTGCCACCATCTATCGGGCATTTCTCCTTTAGTAGCTAGTTGATAATCAGATAGAGCACAAGGCACCATAAAATGTCGTTCGTATTTTGATTGCGACATGGGGTTGTCGAGGGGTACTTGCATCCACCAACGACCACTATTTTTACTTTTGTAAAAAATAATTTCGTGTTCGTGGTCAACTTCAATAGCCACCGTATATTTAATATATTTATCTTTCTGTTTGTGAGGGAAGTCTCCTTTACGTTGCGAATAGCCTTCGATAAAATACCAAATCATTTGTGCTACCAAATGAGCTGTTTGTCCATTGGTATCAAATTTTGGATTTAATTCATAAAAACCAATGGACGTTAGCTTGTCACTTAGTCCTGCGTAACGGGCAATTTGACAAGCCTCTTCACCATTGAATCCATTGGGTGAAGCATTTCCATTTGCTGGGGCATCTGATTGACGAATTGCACTTATATCAAAACTTACTAAGTCGGCATTTCTAACCAACGGTTCTACTTCAAACATATCGTTTCTGACCTCTCCAAGACGATAGACGTCGAAAAAAAGATTTTTCATTAAACTAATTGCTGCTTGATCAACAAAGTAAGTTTGATAACCTATGTTTGTGTAATTAAAGAGGTAATTGGGTTGATGCAAAATGATTTTACTCAAGTAAGACCTTGAATTAAATGTTTCTTCTGCATTACCAAGATTAAAATGGGAGTCAATTGCTGTGATATTTATTATCTGTCCCATTTTTTCATACGCCAGATAATTGGCGTAAGTTAAGTCTTGAGAACCTCCAATAATAATTGGAATGATATCTAATTGTAAAAGTTCAGAAACAATGGTGTTAAGTGCAAAGTAGGTATCGTCCACCGTGTCACCAGGTATAATATTCCCTAAATCAACAATCTTAAGTTTACTTGTCGAACTATAGAGGGAATAAAGGTATTGCCTCACATGGTTAGGGGCTGTTTCGCAACCTGAATTATTGACTGAGTTTCGTGATTCATTTACTCCAATAATTGCCAAATTAGCTTCTTCATAGTCGGGAAAGTTGCTCTCCTCAGTATAGCTAGAGATTACATCTCCCATTCTCCGCTCGTGAACAACTCCCTGTACATCAAAGTCAATTAGGTCTATTGCTTGTAAATAAATACTTAAATCCATTGTTCTTTATTTAGTCTTTTTTGTTGTCGCCTTTTTTTTGGTCGCTGCTTTCTTCTTTGTTGTTGTTTTCTTTGCAACGGTCTTCTTTTTAGTCGTCGTTTTCTTCTTTACCGTTGTTTTCTTTTTAGACCCAGCTTTTTTCTTCGCTGGCGATTTAGCTATTAAATCCATACAATCAGCAAGGCTTAAAGAAGCGGGGTCAGTTGTTTTCGGGATTTTATAATTCTTTTTCTTATAATTGATATAAGGTCCAAAGCGTCCGTTTAATACCTTTACCTCAGTGTCTTCCTCAAAAACTTGAATAGTATTTTCACGATCTTTTTGACGTTTTGCTTCAATTAATTCAATGGCTCGTTCGAGCGATACATGCAATGGGCTCTCTGCTTTTGGAATGGAGAAAAACAAACTGTCGTGTCGAACGTAAGGGCCAAATCGACCTACCGCAACAACTACTTTTTTATCCTCATATTCACCTAACTCTCTAGGGAAACGGAATAGTTCAAGTGCATCATGAAGGGTGATTTTTGCTAATGTGAGGGGCTTTTGAATACCTGCAAACTTAGGTTTTTCCTCATCAGTGGTTTCTCCCATTTGTACGATTGGACCATATTTGCCAATCTTAGCGTAAATATTCTGTCCCGATTTTGGGTCTTTTCCTAAAAGACGTTCGCCACTAAAACGTTCTGCATTTTCTTTTGTGTGAACGACTTTTTCATGAAAGCCTTTATAAAACGACTTTATCATTTTATTCCAAGCGACTTCACCTGCTGCAATTTGGTCAAACTCTTTTTCAACACTAGCAGTAAAGCTATATTCTAGAATATCGTCAAAATACTTTATTAAGAATTTATTGACTAAAATTCCGATGTCAGTAGGGAAGAGCTTTCCTTTTTCGTAACCTGTTTTTTCTGATTTTAAGGAGTCTTTTAATTCTCCTTCAATCAATGATAATTCGGTATAGTTTCTTAAAATCCCTTCGCGTTCCTCTTTTACAACATAGCCTCGTTTTTGAATTGTCGAAATAGTTGGCGCATAAGTAGAAGGTCGGCCAATTCCTAGTTCTTCCATTTTGCGCACCAAACTTGCTTCAGTATAGCGTGCTGGATGTTTTGTGAAACGTTGAATTGCATAAATGCTTTCAGAAATAAGAACATCGCCTTGATTTACAGCGGGTAGGATTTTATTTCCTTGAGCAGGCTCAGCATCTTCGTCATCAGTAGAAACATTATAGACCGTTAAAAAACCATCAAATTTAATAACTTCACCATTAGCCACAAATCGATAATTGTTATTATCAATCTCAATGTCAATAATTGTTTTTTCAATCAATGCCTCACTCATTTGCGAAGCAATCGTACGTTTCCAAATTAATTCATACAATTTTTTCTGTCCAGCATCAGCGCCTTCGGAATGGCTGTTTAAAAATGTTGGACGAATAGCCTCGTGAGCTTCTTGGGCTCCTTTTGAACTTGTTTTAAACTTGCGTGTTTTTACATATTTTTCTCCCCATTGTGAGGTGATTTCTTCCTTAGCCAAATTTATAGCAAGGTTGGAAAGGTTAACCGAGTCAGTTCTCATATAGGTAATCTTTCCAGATTCGTATAAGCGCTGAGCCAAGGTCATGGTTTTAGAAACCGAGTAACCCATTTTACGACTAGCCTCTTGCTGTAGGGTAGAAGTAGTGAATGGAGCAGGGGGCGATTTCTTTGAAGGCTTTTTAGTGATATTACTAATCTTAAAGTTTGCCGTTTTGCATGCTTCTAAAAATGCATTAGCCTCTTCCTTAGTTGGGAATTTTTTTGATAGCTCGGCACTAAAAGACTTGTTGTCGGATGTAGTAAATTGTCCAGTAACCTTAAATGATGAGGTTGATTTGAAATTTTCAATTTCTTCTTCACGCTCTACAATTAAACGAACAGCAACGGATTGTACTCGTCCAGCAGAAAGAGAAGGTTTAACTTTTTGCCATAATAAAGGGGAAAGCTCAAAGCCAACGAGTCGGTCTAAAACTCGACGAGCTTGTTGTGCATCCACCAAATTATAATCTATTTCACGAGGATTTTCGATGGCATTAAGAATAGCTGTTTTGGTAATTTCATGAAAAACAATTCGTTTTGTGTTTTCAGGATCGAGCTTTAGAGCCTCGGCTAAGTGCCAAGCAATTGCTTCTCCCTCGCGGTCCTCATCCGATGCTAACCATACTGTATCAGCAGTTTTAGCTGCTTTTTTTAAGTCAGCAATAAGCTTTTTCTTATCGGGGTCAACCTCATATACAGGCCGGAAATCCGACTCTACATTTACTCCCAAGTTTTTCTTTGCAAGGTCTCTAATATGTCCAAAACTCGACTTTACCACATAATCCTTACCCAAATACTTTTCAATTGTTTTTGCCTTTGCAGGGGACTCAACTATAACAAGATTCTTAGCCATAAATGCTCTATTTTTTAAGTTTTATTTCGGTAAAAAGAAGCCTCCGAAAAATCGCGGCAAAGGTATATATTATTTTTTCAATTAGTGGATAATTTATAAAGTGCAGTATTCTAATTGGTAATGAAAAAAACGGTCTATTTTTAATCTGATAATTATCAATATGAACACCTTATATATAAGGTAAAAATCATTTACTTTTGCCGCTTAATTGAATAGTATGCAGAAGAAATTATATATAGAAACCTACGGCTGTCAGATGAATGTCTCGGATAGTGAGGTAGTCGTTTCCATTTTGGAGAAGGAAGGTTATACACTGACTGATAATCAGTCAGAAGCAGATTTGATATTTGTGAATACTTGTTCTATTCGTGATCATGCTGAGAAGCGTGTGCGCAATAGAATGCAAGAGTTTAAACATTTAAAGTCGAAAAATCCGAATCTTAAAATCGGTGTTTTAGGCTGTATGGCTGAACGGTTGAAAACCACTTTATTGGAAGAGGAGAAATTTGTTGATATGGTTGTTGGACCTGATGCATATCGTGATTTACCCAAACTGATAAAAGAAACTGAGGATGGTCGTCAAATGGCTAATGTGGTTCTTTCGTTGGAGGAAACTTATGCCGATATTACACCCGTTCGTTTGGATAAAAATGGTGTTTCGGGATTTATTTCTATAATGCGTGGTTGCGATAATTACTGTGCTTATTGTGTTGTTCCATATACGCGAGGCCATGAACGTAGTCGTGACCCCAAAAGCATTATATCCGAAGCTAATGATATGGTAGCTAATGGTTATAAGGAGGTAACTCTTTTAGGTCAAAATGTGAATTCATTTCATTGGAAAGAAGGGGATGATGAAGTAGGTTTTTCTGATTTAATGAAAATGGTGGCTGCAGTTAGTCCTAAATTACGTGTGCGTTTTGCAACCTCCCATCCTAAAGATATTTCTGATGAATTAATTGAAACGATTGCGAGCATTCCAAATATTTGTAATTCTATTCATTTACCTGTGCAGTCGGGTAGTAGTAGCTGTTTGAAAAGGATGAAACGTGTTTATACGCGGGAATGGTACCTTAATCGTATTGCAAAGATAAAAGAATTGATGCCTGATTGTGGTTTGTCAACAGATATAATATGCGGGTTTAGCGGTGAAACGGATACAGAGCATCAAGACACGGTTTCGTTGATGAAAGAGGTTAGCTATGATTATGCTTTTATGTTTAAGTACTCGGAGCGACCTGATACATTTGCAGCGAATAAGATGCCTGATGACGTGCCTGAAGATGTAAAGGGCGCACGTTTGCAAGAGGTAATTGCTATTCAACAAGCGTCTTCCTTGAAAAATAATAAAAGGGATATAGGAAAAGTATTTGAAGTTTTGGTAGAAAATGTTTCGAAGCGATCAACAGAGCAGATGTCAGGTCGCACGCAACAAAATAAAGTGATGGTTTTTAATCGTCAGGAAACAAAGGTTGGAGATTATATTAAAGTGAAGTGTATGGACTGTACTGCCGCTACTTTACTTGGGGAAATAATTGAATAGTATTATAGCTATAACACTCCAAGAGTTTAAAGCTCTTGGAGTGTTATTAGCTTTTGGAGCGTTATTAGCCAAACTCTTGGAGCGTTGAAAGACTAATTACAAATCTACTTTCTCGATCGTTTCTAAAGTATTTGGATTAATTACTTCAACCTCAATTTTTTCGCCATCAATATTAAATAGTACAAGAGCATATTGCGAAGAAAACTTCTTCAAACTAGGTGTCCAAGGTAAATCTTCTTGCGCGTAATATGGGGCCCCTGCAGCGCCATCAACAATTTGTACAAATGGGCGACTAAGATTAATTTTAGGACCATCCCAATTGTCAGGATATATTTTAGTGTTATTATCGACTACCAATCGACTATAATTGTGTTCGTCGCCAGTAAGCAAAACTCTAAATTTTGTACTTTTATTTACCAATGTTTCGAGCATTTCATCGCGCCTTTCAATAATCCCTTTTTCAACAGCTTTTCCTGCAATCCAAGGTCGTATTTCATTGTTTCCATTATACCACATGTCATTATTTGAGTGTCCTCCATTTGGGAATGCAGGGGTATGAATCGTAACAAAAATATGTTGGATATTTCCATCTTTTTCAAATTTTGCAACTTCCTTTTCCATCCATTCCAATTGCTTGTCCATCACATAACCATGTGGATTTCCACCAATCATTGGAATAACCCGGTGATTAGGTGTGTACCAATAGTTAGAGTTCATTACAATCATTGCCACGTTATCATATACATAGGAATATACATTGCCTTTATAGGAAGGGAAGTCAATGCTTTGGGCATCGGGGTCGTATTTTGAACCATCTTCGCTTTGGGGTCCATTCTGAGGATTAGAAAAGAATTTTGAAAATAATGATTCGCCAGAATATTCATCATAAGGGAAGCCATCGACACTTAAGTATTTTTTTGGTTCTCCGAAGGTTTTCATAAGAATTTCATGATTTCCCATACCAACATTCATTACGGTACTATGCATAAAAGGAGAAATACTTGTCAACCAATTTGTGTATTCTAATTCCATTTCATCACGATCAATCTTATAACCATCAATCATGTCGCCAGTAAATTGCCAGAATTTTACATTTTTATGAACGGCTAAGGCTGCCATTTTTTTCAATATTGCAGCATTATGCCCTTTTGTATTGGTTTCTCCTTTCAGGGTTCCGCCCCGACTATCACTGGCAAAAGCAAAAGTAAACTTTGCATTACTACCAGGCTTAGGTGCTGCTTGAAGTTGGGCTTTGTGTTCAATGCTTCCTATTTTTATAATATAATCGTAGGTATGTCCCGCATACATATTCGATAAGGTAATTTCATGATTCTTACCTTCTTTGAGATCGTACTGAATATTATTTAAAATAACGGTCGGCTTGCATTTTAGATTTGTTGCAAACGAAATGGTGATAAATCGTTCAGTTTGACGGCTAAGGAATGGCCCCCATACCAGATCTGGAATAATTGTAAATATACTGTCAACGGTAAATGAAATGCTTTTATTGATAATAATATTGTTTTTATCATCAAGTACTCGATAGGCTAGTCGACCTTTTTTAAGCTGCTCCCAATTTGCCAAATCGTATTTTCCACTTAATCGTTTGCGGATATTAATACTTGCTTTTCCTTTTTCTATCTTTTCATGTTTTTTGAAATATACAGCAATGGGATATTTCATAGGCTCGTCACCATACAGTCCATAAATTAGTGTTCCATTAAAGTCTTTTTTGAACTGAAAATCAATGCCTGATTTGCTTCCTTTTTCCACTTCGTCAAATTGGCTTAGGGTCCACTTTTCGCGATCCATATTCTCTTGTTTTATGGTATAGCAGTTTAGTTTTGTGTCGTTATAGTTAAAAACAATATCGTTATTAAAAACCGTTAAATTCGATAGTGACTTTGGAATAGAAGGTATGCCAATAATGTCTGATTTGTAAGCAAATGCAAGGAGTAAGCTTGCTCCCAAAATGATGAGAATGAAAGATGGTTTATTTTTAAGATTGATCATAATAATTTGAATTAATGTTATGCAAAGATATTAAAATACTAGCTTATTGTTTTGTTTTGTAAACAAAAAAAAGGCAGTATTTCATTGAAATACTGCCTTTTTTGATATTGTAATCGCTAATAAAAACTATCGTTGAATTACTAATTTTTTGGATTTGATAATCGTGTTGTTAGCAATAAATGAATAGAAATAAACTCCATTAGTTAAATCAGAAACATCGATACTTAAGATGCCTTGCATCTCTTCAATTTTGATTGTTTTTACAATAGAGCCTAAAACATTGCGAATCTCTAATTCAGCATTATGAGTACCATCAAGGTTGTATTGAATTGATACATTATTTACAGCTGGATTTGGATATAAGTTTGAAACCGTAATATTGGGATTTGCATCATCAATTCCTACAACACCAGAAATATATTTTACTACAAATGAAATAGAATCATTAGTATTCTCTGCATTGAAGAATGTGTACAAAATAATGCTTGTTCCTGTAGTTCCCATTGGTCTATAATCTCCAACAAAATGATTATCAGTATGTCCTGAAGCAATGTCTATAGTGTCTGGAGATTCATTTATAAATGGAGGATAACAAAGTAGCCAACAGAAACTATTTTTTGTAGTGGGTATAATTACTATTTCAGTTCGTTTTACGAGTGTCCGAACAACGTTGGCACTAATATTTTTAATAGAGGCATGCGCTTCTATTGTTACGTTAGTTTGACTTGATGAGTGGGTAATAGTATCCCCGTTAGAAATAGTGCCACTGCCGTCACTTAATTGAAAGCTTTGCGCGAAAACCGTAAATATTGATAAATAGCTAATTACACTAAAGAGTAGTATTTTTTTCATAATAATTTTGTTAATGTGTGTATAATTATGCAAATATAGGAAAAATACTTTGAGTATGGTGCATTTAGAAAATGGCAACCAAAAAAAAACTCCGAAAGTAATGACTACTTTCGGAGTTTATATAATGTATTATTGCTTATTTAGTAAGCATGATCTTTTGGTAAGAAACCTCTTTTTCATTAACTATTTTCACAAAATAGTTACCTGCAGAGAATGAAGATAAGTTAATCTTAGTTACATCAGTAGCATTGTTAGTAGAATAAACTACTTCACCAATCATATTGTAAACAGTAACTTGAGAATCTTTAGCTCCCTCAATAACGATAATTCCAGTAGTTGGATTAGGATAAATACGATAGTTTTGATTGCTAGATGTATTAATCGCTGTAGCAATTCCAATAGAAATATCATCAATAGCAGTATACCACATGTTAGCAGCGCTAGTAGTATGGAATCCTAAGTAATATGATCCACTAGTAGGAACTGTAAACTGCGAATGAGATTTTTGATATGTACCATTAGAAATAGTACCTAAATCGATAACAGTTTGAGTCATAGAAGCAGCATCTGCAGAAGTACCCACAAGAACCTTAAGTTTTTCAGGATAAGGAGTTCCATTATCAACACCCATATGATACCAGAAGTTTAAGTCGTAAGATGTACCACCAACTAAATCAAGGCAAGTTGAGAATAAATAATCATCAGCAGCTTGAGAAGCATTATAGTTACTAAAGTAAGCTGTTTTATCACCGTGTCCATAATTAGTGCCTTCAACATATCTCCATGTTTTACCATCATTATTAACATCAAGGATATTCCATCCTAGAGTTTGCATAGAAAACTGCTCAGCATAAGGAATAGCAGCTGGAGTAATATTATCTAAATGATAAGTAATTGTGTCATTAGATTTCCAATTATCATTGTTAACAGTAGTGTAAGCAACAATATCATGATTACCTATAGCAGAAAAATCAACGCCAGTAACAGTAACAGTAGCATCAGAACCTATAGTAAGTGTTCCAGCTACTGAAACAGTTTGTACTGCACCACCACCAATAGTATATGATACAACAACACCAGTTAAATCAACAAATCCACCATTGTGAACAGTGAATGTAACATCGTTAGCTGAAGGAAGACCACAGCTAGAGCTAACAGTAGAAACTTCAGTAACTCCTGCATCAGCATCAGTTGAAGTGATTTCAATATATTCTGACTGATATACTTCTTTAGTAGTATTATCTTGTAACCAAGCAATAATTCTTAAATTACCTAACCACTCTACGTTTGTACCTGTTAAATCTTGAGTTTTAGTAATGTTTTGAGTAGCATAAGGAGTTGTAAAGTTAGTAAGTGGGTTACCTGCAGTTCCAGGAATAAATTTCATCATTACATTATGAAATTCTGTTTCACCGTTAGAACCAACATTTTTAACTGTTTTCTTTTCAATAACAACAATTTGTCCAACAAGTGCACCTGTGATATCAGAAATAGCGTCATAATCAACATTTACACTTACAGTAGTACCTGATAAAGTAGCAGTTCCCGCTACCGTTGCAATTGCTGGTAATATAGCATAAGCGTCAAGTTTTTGTTGTGTATAAGCAACTCCACTTTCAGTATGGCTTCCACCAACTTTGAAATCAGGAACACCTGTTGTTCCATAATAAGCTACGCGGGCAGCAGATTCAGCATTTTGATAAGGATCACCAGCTCCAGGCCATGAAACTTGGTACTTAATTAAAGTAGCTTTAGCTGCGTTATTATTAAATACAACACCATCAATTACAGGGTTTGCACCAGCACAAGGAGCGCAGGTAGAAGAAGTAAGAACTTCATGAAGTACTTTCTTTTGAATTAGGTTAGCTACAGAATTAATAGTTGCACTTAATGTGTCGTTTGAAACGTCAGCATCATTTCCTGCACCATTGATATTTGAGATATAAAGCTCTACGATATATGCTCCAGCAGTAGATAGGTCGGCAGTAACATTGTGAGTAAATGACTCTGTTGCGCCAGTTACAATAGCAGTTGCAGGAGTAATAGTTTGCGTTGCAACAGCTGTACCACCATTAATAGTATAAGCAACATCATAAGATGTAATACTAGAAGTACCATTATTTTTAATAGTACCTGTGATATCAATAGCAGTTGCTGCTGAAGTTGAGATGTTAAGATTGTTGTCAATACTAACTAATTCTGCTTCTACAGCATCTAGAGATCCAACATGAGCTTTAATAGAAAGGTCTCCAAATCCACTTGTTCCGATATTTGCTAAATGTGTTATTGCTCCAGTTGTAGGGTTTTGAAGCATATCTCCAAATCCACCTGTAGTTGCTGCAGCATCGCAACTAAGACTGTAACCACCAGTGGTCATTTTATAACCTACAAAAACACCTGCAGTACTTGTTAGCGTGTAAGGAGTCGTTAAAGTAAATTCATTCCAACCATCTGATAAACCAGTTACTGTTTGAGTCATAATTGGATTTGCTCCATGACTAGATGTGTCAGTCCAAATACAAATTTGTAATGAAGTAATGCTTGATGCAGCTCCAACTCCAACAGAAATCTTGAAAATAGTATTACCTACCCAACTTGTGAAAGCAGATGCTGGGAAATAAGCAAAAGCATTTGTTGTAAATGTTCCACCAGTACCCAAGTTACTAGTTATTGTACCATCGTCATATTGGAGTACTCCAACTTGACTCTTAGTACTAGAATAAGCAGCTACATTAGCTTTTACGCCTGTAATGCTACCATTATTTGCTCCTCCGTTTTTTTGAAGGAATTGTCCATAACTTGTAGTACTCATAAAGAAGACTACAAGAAGAAGAGATAAAGATCTTTTCATTGTGTTTAATTTTTAGTTTATAGTTTATTTTAAGTGCGCTAAATTATGAATTAATTGTATGGAAATAATTATTTTGAGAATAAAAAAAAGTTACTTTTTAAACAAAAAAGGTTCATTGAATAATAATTGAATACCGTAAGCGCTTATGACTTGATTTCTATGCATTGAAAATGAGGCCGGTAATATGCTATTTTCTTCATTTTTTATTCTAAATAATGATGTTTAGAATTTGAAACTAAATAATTAATATGTATTAAGAGCCTTGTATTTAGAATTAGTCTATATATTAAGTTTTGGGTAATTAATGGCAGAATTTTTGGTTACTGTAGGGTGTCTTTTTTCAAGAATGACTATTTTCGCAAATTATTAACTACATTTTATAATATAGTATTTATTAAACACACACACAATGAACAAATTAAGATTTTTCTCCCTTCTAATTCTTATGATGGGAATGCTCGCATTTACTACAGACGGAAATCGTCCTTTACCCAAAGTTGATGTGAAAACGATGGATGGTCGTATGGTAAGTACTTCCACATTTCAGAATGATGGAAAACCAATGGTTATCAGTTTTTGGGCTACTTGGTGCAAGCCTTGTATTCATGAACTTACCACTGTTGCTGATGTATATGAAGATTGGCAAGACGAAACGGGTGTAAAACTTATCGCTATTTCAGTAGATAATTCACGTACTTCTGGCGGAGTGCTTCCTTTAGTTAATGGTAAAGGTTGGGATTATGAAGTTTACCTAGATGAGAATAAAGATTTTCAACGGGCGATGGGCGTAAACTTGGTTCCTCATACTTTTGTACTTAACGGAAAAGGTGAAATTGTATGGGAGCATACTGCTTTTACTGAAGGTTCTGAGTTAGAACTTATTGAAATTATTCGGAAAGTGGCTAAAGGTGAAGATATTTCTGGGCACTAGAAACCTGCACTTTAGGTATTTATTACTAATATTCGATAAAAAAAATAAGTTATGATAAAAAAAATACTTTCAGGTATTGTCTTGAGTGTTTCTGTATTTTTTGGTAGTCATCTTCATGCACAAGTTTTAGGAGGTGGCCAGGTACACGGTAGTTTTCAGGCTGATGCACAATACTACAAAGCAGATTCTGCTATTGGAGCAAATAAAATACCAGAGGAAATGGCAGTAAATGCCTTCCTCGAAATGCGTTATACAAATAAAGGCTTTGAAGCCGGAATGCGTTATGAATTGTTTATGCCGCAAATGCAAGGTTACGATTCTCGATGGAAAGGAAATGGCTTTGGATATAGATATCTGCGTTATAGCAACGAGCGTATTGATGTAACAGCGGGTAATTTTTATGAGCAGTTTGGCTCAGGAATGATCCTTCGCTCGTATCAAGAGTGGAATTTAGGCTTCGACAATTCGTTAGATGGAGTACGTATAAAGTACAAAACAAAGGCATTGACGATTACTGGATTAGTTGCTAAACAACGCCTTTATTGGGATAAAGGACCTGGATTGGTGCGAGGAATAGATGCCCAACTATCGGTTAATGATTTGTTTAAGTCATTAAGCGACTCGAAAACACGCATGTTTTTGGGAGGTAGTTTTGTTAGTAGATATCAAATTGACCAAAATCCACTCTATAAATTGCCAGAAAATGTAGCAGCATGTGCGGCGCGCTTTCAACTGTATCATGGAGGTTTTAACTTTAAGATGGAGATGGCAAAAAAGGTAAATGATCCTAATGCGACTAATAATTTCATTTATAAAGAGGGCAATGCATTCATGGCCGAAATTGGCTATTCTCAAAAAGGGATAGGCTTTAATTTACAGCTTAATCGTTCCGATAATATGGATTTTAGATCAAGCAGAACAGCCGCTGGTTTCGATTCGCATTTGGGCTATATTCCTGCTATGACTCGTCAACATGCCTATAGTTTAGCAGCCATGTATCCGTATGCTTCTCAAGCTAATGGCCAAATGGGATTGCAAGCAACTTTGGTTTATAAGTTGAAAAAGAAATCGACATTGGGCGGTAGATATGGAACGAGTATTGATGTTAACTACTCCGTTTCTAATTCCATTTTCAAAGAAAAAGTAAATGATACAATCAATATTGGTCAAACGGGAACGCTTGGCTATTCTTCTGACATTTTTAAGCTTGGCGATGAGAAGTATTATTATGATTTTAATGTAAAGATTCATCGGAAACTTAGTCGCAAGTGGGATTTATCGTTAATGTATATGAATGTATATTATAATATGTTAATCAACGAAGGTCATAATTCACCTGATGTATATGCTGATGTTATTATTGGTGATGTGTGGTGGAAATTTAAGCCTTACAATTCGTTGCATGTTGAGGTTCAAGGGTTATTTACAAAACAAGATGATGGCAATTGGTCTTCATTAATGCTTGAGTATAACCGTAGAGGCTTCTTCGGAGCCGTAATTTTATTGTACAATCATGGGAATGATATTGGGCATGGTAAAGTTGACCCGCAGT
>Ga0256844_10000320_pt1 | contig 18376 bp, 16 predicted proteins | sample MusselsmetaG_FD_189100 | JGI IMG/M metagenome (GOLD analysis project Ga0256844, IMG submission 189100) | Mussel associated microbial communities from hydrothermal vent at the East Pacific Rise, Pacific Ocean - Mussels | ecosystem: Host-associated > Mollusca > Shell > Unclassified ... | reverse complement strand
TCGTTGTGTTTCATAGTCGCCTTCTTGAATTTTTTTCTTATAAAAATGAGGGAGTAAATCAATTTCATCCAAATAGGTTTCGAAACGATCACGAATCTTAAAAAACCAATTAAACGCACCTTTAGTATTGCCTTCCATCACAATGTGATAGCTTGGTTTATTTGCCACAAATACTCGATTGGGTTTCACTTCGCTCACCAATTCACCAGCAGTAACTTTACCCGTTACCATTGATTTATAGTAGAGTTTAAAAGTCAGTTTTTCACCCCTTTGAAATGCGTTATTTAGTTTTATATCTTGCTCTTGAGCAAAACCATAAACACTAAAAAAAAGGACAATAAATAGAATGCTAATTTTTTTCATAATTGAAATGTATTGGTTTATACGTTGGTAAAAACCAATATTCATTCCAAAAATGGATACTAGAAAAAAACAGGCAATAAGCCTAATCCTCCGCAATGATTAAATCCATCTGTCGGTTAAGTAGATTGACCTCTTTCACCTTTACGAGCACCTGATCACCAAGTCGATATTCATGACCATGGCGACGTCCAACAATACGGTAGTTATCCTCATCAAGATAATAATAATCGTCGTCCATGCTACGAATAGAAACCAAACCTTCGCTTTTTGCTTCTCCAATTTCCACAAAAAGCCCCCATTTGCTTACACCTGAAATCACACCATAGAATTCTTCTCCTACTTTATCAAGCATAAATTCGGTTTTCTTATATTTCACCGACTCGCGCTCTGCCACAGCAGCTTTCTTTTCCATTTCAGAAGTATGTTCGCAGTATTCTTCGTATTCCGTTGCATTTACCGAAGGCTCGTTGTCTAAATATCGTTGAAGCAATCGGTGCACCATCAAATCGGGATAGCGACGAATGGGCGAAGTAAAATGGGTATAGTACTTAAATGAAAGTCCGTAATGCCCAATATTTTGTGTAGAATAAACCGCTTTTGACATCGTTCGAATGGCGATGGTTTCAATCATATGCTCCTCGCCTTTTCCTCTTATTTCTTCAAATAATTTATTCAACGAGCTTACGAGGCTTTTACGAGAAACAAGACTAATGCGATAGCCCAGTTTTCTGATAAACTCAGAGAATGTTTGAAGCTTTTCATCATTTGGCGTATCATGAATTCGATAAACAAAAGTTTTGGGCTTTTGTTTATTTCCTTTTTTTGCCATACCCACATGTTCAGCCACTTTACGATTGGCCAAAAGCATAAAATCTTCCACTAATTTATGCGATTCTTTTTGCTCTTTTATGAAAGCTCCAATAGGTTTTCCATTTTCATCGAGCTTAAATCGTACCTCCTCAGAGTGGAAATTTATACTTCCTTTTCGGAAACGTTCTTCACGTAGTTTTGTAGCCAAACTATGCAATTGCATAATTTCTTCCTTAAAATCACCATCCGAACCCTCAATCATTTCTTGCACTTCTTCGTAGGTAAATCTACGATTCGAATCAATTACTGTGCGACCAAACCATTGCTTAAGTACATTGGCATTTTCATCCAATTCAAAAACGGCTGAAAAAGTTAACTTCTCTTCATTTGGACGTAATGAGCATACAAGGTTAGACAACTGTTCTGGAAGCATAGGAATCACTCTATCAACTAAATATATCGACGTAGCGCGCTCATAGGCCTCTTTATCAATGGCTCCACCAGGAGTTACATAATGCGATACATCGGCAATATGAATTCCTACTTCCCAATTTCCATTTTCCAATTTTTGAACAGATAAAGCATCATCAAAATCCTTGGCATCAACGGGGTCGATGGTGCAAGTAAAAATATTTCTGAAATCTTTTCGCTTCTTAATTTCAGATTTAGCCACCTCGTTTTTAATCTTATGGGCTTCTTTTTCCACATGTTTTGGAAAACTCAAAGGAAAGTCATTGGCCGCTAAAATAGAAAGCATTTCCACATTATTTTCTCCGGGTTTACCAAGCACGTCAATTACTTCGCCAAATGGATTACGAGAATGCTCAGGCCATTCCACAAATTTAATAATCACTTTTTCCCCATTCTTAGCCTTTTTTGTTTTTTCCAACGGTATAAAAAAGTCGTAGGGAATACTATCTTTATCGGGAATAAGGAATGCAAATTTCTTTGAAACTTGTAAAACACCCACAAAGGTTGTTTTCTTTCGTTCGACGACTTCAATAATTTGGCCTTCTAATTTTCGCTTTCCACGTTTTGGAAATAACTGTACTTTAACAATATCTCCATGAAAAGCGCGATGTGTATTATTGGAATTTATAAATATATCTTCAGGTAGAGTATCGCAAATAATATATGCTTTTCCCGTTGCTTTCATATCAACTACTCCTTCCACCACATGGGCTGGCATGAAACTCTTGACGTGCTGATCTGATATTTTATACTTTCCTCTATGATGTTGTTCAACCACGCCATCTTCTAAAAGCTGATTGATAATTTTATGTACCAATTCGCGACTGGCTTTATCCATAATTCCCAGTCGTTTGCTTACTTGTTTATAGTTAAATGAAGAATGCGGATTGCTTGCAAAAATATTAATTACTTGCTCTACAAAGCTATTTATTGGTTTCGCGCTTTTTTTACGCTGTTGTTTCGATTTTGACATAATATTGATTTTTCACAAAGATAAGCTAATTCAATTCTTCATAATCGTAAAATGGAATTTCTGTGTTACTCAAAATTAATTTGAGCATTCCCAAATAATTAATGTACTTTTGAAGGCTGCTAATAGGAATGATGTATTGAGCTGAATATGTGCTTCATACTATATTTTATTAAAAATAATTGTATGTATCAACTGCTCATTATTTTTATTATTATTTATTTGTTAAGTATATTTAATACGAAATATATGCTTGTTAAAACCTGCATTAAATCAGATATCGCATTGCTACATTTACCTGTTGTCGTATTTCCTAAATCGACAAGGGTACTATTATTAATAAATGCTAAATTTTCCGAGCCTATGATGCAACGTTACCTATTTTTCAATTGTCTAACAACACCCTAAGAGAGCCTAAGATTTGAAGCGTACTGATGAAGAACTTAGGACCTTAAGTATTAAGGGAGACGGAAATGCTCAAAACGAGCTTTACAACCGTTATGCCCCAAAACTTTGGGGCGTATGCCTTAGGTATGCTAAAAACAAAATGTCTGCTGAAGATATTTTGCAAGAAGGGTTTATTCGAATATTTACGTATTTGGATAAATATCGAGGAAATGGTTCTTTTGAAGGTTGGATGCGTAGAACAATGGTCAATACGGCCATCAATTACTATAAGAAAAACCTGAAGACGGGTAAAGAGATGGAATATACAGAGGTGTTTGCTGCGAAAAGCTACGAGCCTGATGCCATTTCTCAGATTTCGAATGAGGAGGTTCTTGGTTTAATACAAGAATTACCGCAAGGATATCGAACGGTCTTCAACCTGTATGTAATTGAAGGTTTTTCGCATAAGGATATTGGAGAGGCTTTGAATATCTCTGAAAACACTTCCAAGTCTCAATTGTCGAGGGCAAGAGGGATTTTAAAAAATAAAGTAAATAAATTGTACGATAACGAATAATGAAAGAAAAAGAATTTGATCGGGTTGTAAAAGAAAAACTAGAGGGTATTAATAATACACCTCCAGCTTATATGTGGGATCGAATTGCTACAAATATTCCTGTCGCAACGACTTCATCGGTAGTAACTTCTGGGGGTATTTCCACAAGTATCAAACTAATGGTAATTGCTGCATCACTAATTATTGTGAGTGGTATTTCATATCTTATATTTCATAACGAAAAAACGGAATACCGTAGTCGTATTGAAAACAATAATTATTCTAAAGGAAATTATAAACTAAAGCATCGAGCGGCAAATAATAAAACAACGGTAACGGAGAAAGAAGAACTAATAAAAGAGTTTGTGACGGTAAAAGAAAGTGTTAATCCGAATACAAATATCAATTCGAGAGAAAAGAAGGATTCTAATAAGCCTGCTAAACAGTTTCAAAATGAAATTGATTTCACCGATGCACAGAAACATGTTTTAGATAGTATTTCCATTAGTAATAAAATGGTAGCACCTATATTATCTGACACAAAATTAGAAAATAATGCTTCCACAGAACCTGAAGTAAAGATAGCGCCTGAGAGCCTTGTTATAGATAATAAAGCAGATCAGATAAATGTAAATACAGAAGCGTCATCGGCTAATGAAGTTCAGCTAGTGAAAACAGTAGTCGTTTCGGAGCGCCTTGAGAATAATACTGAAGCATCTGCCACAAATACTCAAAACGAAAGTCAAACAACGGAAACAAGTGAAGCACCTACTGCCGAAAAAATAGCCGCTGTTGAACAAAATGATTCAAAAGAAGCAACTAAAGCTCAAGGAGAAGATGATCAGTCGGCAATCAAGCTGGACAATCCTAAGTTTAGGCAACTAAAAGCCTATAGTATTGGGTTGCATTATGGTCCTGAATTTATGGATGTTGATGGAATGAAATTAACAGACCATGCGGTAGATTTTAGTTTTAATTATCAGAATTACAATTTTATTTTCCAAACAGGACTCGGATTCAAACTATCAACTAATCGAGTGGCCTATAATATGAAGTATAAACGCTGGGATTATTTAGAAACCCAGGTTCGTTTTGATAGTGCTATAATCGTTTTAGATCCTAATGGAAAACCAATAATTACTCCTGTTGACCCTTATTATGTGGAAGTATATGACTCGTTAACGCACAACTATTCAGCCACAGCCACAGAGCAAAATCTAATCTTACAACTCCCCGTCTTAGTGGGTTATCAAGTTGATTTTGACAAGTTTGCCTATTTTATTAAAGGAGGGGTACGCTACTCATTGATTGTTTATAAAAACACAAAAGATTTGATGAAAATAGATGAGCAATCTCATCTGGTTCAAATGAATTATCCAAATCAAAAAAGAGCAACATCAAATATTGATTATGAGTTAGCAATAGGAGGAGCCTATAAGCTAAATAAGAATATTCAAATACAATTAGAACTGTTTGGACGATATTATCACTATTCAATTTTTGAAGAAAACCCTCCAAGTGGAATACATCCTTGGTCGTTGAGTGGTCGTGTCGGTTTAATCTATAAAGTGAAGTAATTAGAATGAGAAAAAGTATATTCATAATCGTCTTTGGCTTGCTTCTTACCTTAGGAGGAAAGTCGCTAATAGCAGGAGGAACGTACTGTAAAGCAGGATTTACTTATACCGTTGATACAGATATCTCCTATTATACTTATGTATTTTATGATACAAGCGTTACTAGCAGTAGTATTATTAACTGGGTATGGGATTTTGGGGACAATGTATTTTCAAATAAACAAAATCCTGAACATCAATTTTTAGATGAAGGCACATATATTGTAAAACTTAGTATCGAATGTGCTGATGGAAGTACAGATACTTATATCGATACTTTACTAATCAAAAAGATTATCCCTCCGAGTTGCACGGCAAACTTTACGGCAAAACTTGACTCATCGCAAGCCATTTACACTTATCAATTTACTGATCATAGCGTGAGTCCTGGAGATACAATTATTTCTTGGGTTTGGAATTTTGGGGATAACTCTGCTTTAGTTTATACGCAACACCCCCAACATCAATTTGCAAATACTGGGTTTTACGTGGTTACTTTAACAGTTACTACTTCTCAAGCATGTAGTGCTACTTATAACGACAGTCTATTTATATCTACATTACAACCCACTTGTAGTGCTGATTTTTCTTTTTCGGCAGACTCCTTAACAGCAAACCCAAAGTTGATTTATTTTTCCGATCAATCAAGCTCAGCAAGTAGCATCGTGTCTTATCATTGGGATTTTTCTGACGGGGATAGCTCCAATGTTAAAAATCCAGTGCATCTATTTCCTAATCAGGGGGTTTTTGATGTGAAGTTATCTATTCAAACTACAAATGGTTGCTCCTCGTGCACCCATTATCCCATTGTGGTAGGCAATCCCCAACAATATAATTTTTGGGGCCGTGTGTATTTGGGAAGCTTAACCACAGATAAATGTGTGGCTCTTTTATACAAAGAGTATAATAATGGGTATATTGTTCCTGTTGATACGGTTCGCTTGACTTCAATTAGTGACACTTTAGGGGTTTATTACTTTTATCAAGTATTTGAAGGTAAACATAAGGTTAAAATTATTTTACCAGAAAGCTCAAATTATGATCAACAATTTGCACCCACTTATTTTGGTGATAATCTATTTTGGAATTATACTTCTTCAATTAACTTAACTTCTGATTTATCGCTATTAAATGTCAATATGAGCCCTGTAGTTCAACAAACGGGAGGCTGTCAAATTACAGGTTCTGTTTTTAATAATAATACTACGATAAGTCAAAAAAATATTCAGGTTTTGCTTCTTGATAATGTGCAAGAAGTATATGCCTATACATTTTCCGATAGCTTAGGTCAATATTCCTTCAATAATATTCCACAAGGCAATTACCAAGTTTATGCAGAAATCACGGGTTTATATTCAATTCCTGCGCAAGTATATTTTACTTCAAATTTTGATACTTTAAATAATGTAAATGTTTATTTAAGTAAAACTAATAGTACCGTAAACATTGACGAAACACCTGAAGACAAAGCTAAGCTTGATTTGCTTCTTTACCCAAACCCTGTTGACAATAAATTGAATATCAGATTAATTAGTAATAACAATTCTGATTTTGAATATCGAATTTATAATAATTTAGGACAGCTTGTTTTGCAAGGATTGGTAAAATCGAGTAGGTATGCTTCTTCAATAAATACGCAACACCTCAATTCGGGATTGTATATGCTAAGCATTTACTCAGAAAAGGAAGACTTGATTTTAAGCAAGAAGTTTATTCATCGATAACATGAATAGAATTTAAATTAGGAGAACTTATCAGATAGAATGCAACTATTTAATTTTCGTACTGTCTTTTAAGCAGAAAATCCTTGATTATCTATGATAATTAAGTTTGTTTTTTCTGTTTGTTTATTAAAAAGAAAAGCAACCTGTTTGGGTTGCTTTTTTATTATTTTATACGTTTACCAATTAAACATCAAAATGCACCAACAGCTCATTTTACGCCTAAATATACTATGATTTTCAATTGGCATTAACTACCCCTAAACTGGGATAAACGATATATCAAACTCCGTTTAATAACACTCGTAAACGGTTTTGCGATTACCAATTACAACAGGAGCTTGGTCTTCGATTTTATTCAAATCATCACCACAATATTCTACTGCCGATTGACGACTAATCTCCGTTCCGTTTTCATAAGTAACAACTTCGCAATTTTTACAATCGCTTTTCCCACAAGAATATAAACTTAATCCAAGGGTGATCATACTAAAGGTAAAAATGTAAAACTTTTTCATATGCTTAATATTTATTAGTTATAGGGCCATTTCAAATCGAATGAATTTATGAAAATTAGTCATCCTCAAATTCACATCATCTGTTTATTGTACACAAAGATAATACATTTGTTTAGTCAAACCAAAAATATCTTGTGTAGCCTTTTTTATAGTAAATTTGCGGCTTCAAATAAAGCACTTCTATCAGTAATGAATAAGATATTAATTGTGATTTTTATACTGACCACCTTTTTTATGGAAGGATGCATAAGTCGAGATGATGAAGCCATTCAGTATTTTGATCATATTTATCTACCTGTTCAGGAGCTTATTAGTCAAGAAAACGTATTTCAAGAGCAGCTATTTGAGCAGCTAATTGATGGTGATGATATCAGTAGTAAAGAGGGTTTAGAGCAAAATGAAGAGGAATATCTTAAGTCGATTTCGAAAATACAAAAAGCCCATCGTAGTTTAATTAACTATATTCAAGAGCAGCAAATAATACTAAAGAGGCTAGCGGTGTATCAAAACGAGAAGGCACTGCAAAACTCGGCAATTGCATTATTTGGTACTTATGAAAAGGTGGCAAATACTGATTTTGAAGAAATGATGTTGATTATTCAACAAGAGGAAATTACAACTAACGATAACACTCGTTTCAATAAACTTCTACAAAATAGTGCTCAAATATTGGATGCTGCGCTAGAGCAGTTTTATGCTGAAGCTTCAATATATGGCGAGCAGTTTGATATTAATATAGCGCAAGATGATGACAATTAGTAATGATAAAGGTATTAGAATTATTTAGGATGAAAGGTATTATTATAGTTTTTATTGGCTTATTATTAACGGCATTTTCATGCAATACAAACTTGCAAAATGACAAGGTAGTTATTGACTCTACAGAGGCACAAGGCGATCTAATTATTTTCTATTCTTCAAGCATGACTATTCCTATGAAGAAAATAATAGCTGACTTTGAACAAGAGTATCCTCATGTAAAAGTCCTTGCCGATGCTTCGGGAAGTCGCACTGCAACATTGAAAATTAGCGAAATGAACAGAGCGTGTGACATCCTTATTTCGTCTGATTATCAAGTAATAAACAACCTTCTAATTCCGATATACACCAATTGGTATATCGAGTTTGCAAGCAACGAAATAGTATTAGCATACAATGATAGTTGCCTTGGAAGCAATGAAATAAACACAGAGAACTGGTTTAATATTATTCAAAAGGATAGCATACGCTTTGGGCGTACCGACCCCGATTCCGACCCCTGTGGAATACGTTCTGTTTTAGCAATTAAGCTTGCTGAGAAGCATTATCAAGTAGATGGGTTAAAGGATCAATTATTATTTAAAGATAAAAAATGGATTCGACCTAATGACTTAGATTTACTAAAACTACTTGATAATAAAGAATTAGACTATATTTTCATTTATAAATCGGTTGCAGAACAGCGTGAGTTATCCTATGTGTTACTACCAGAGCAAATAAACTTGGGCTCACCAAAAGATTCAACGTTTTACGGAAGCGTAAGTATGAAGGTTAGTAGTAATAAGCCCGGTAGTTATATTTTAAGAAGAGGAGAACCTATTAAATATGCTTTTACGGTATTAAATACCGCTCCAAACCCTATAGCAGCAGAGGCTTTTGCCCAGTTTTTGATTAGTAAAAAGAAAGGGTTAAATATTCTGAAAAACAGCCATATGCAAGTTTTAGACTCCTTAGTTTTTCAGCCTAACGATAGTATTATGAAAGCTAATGGTATTGAATTGATCTTAAATTAGACTCGTCGTATCCTTACTTAAGAAAATCTGAAAAATTTGTGGTAATCGTGAAGGTATTTGTTCCTCCTGCCAAATGATAATTGGCGTGTGAATAGCTAATTTTAAATTTAGAAATTTTTATCCCAAAGCCAAATGAAAACCCAACCATTGCAGTACGCGATGCAATCTTTAATTCTTGGCGGCGACGATAATTATAAGCTATTTGCACCAAAAAGTTTCCTTTTCCAGGGGCAAGCTCTACGCCAAAAATAGCATGTCGCATAAGTTTATCGCCAAAGTCCCAACCCTTACTTTGCTCAATAGGTTCGCCAGTAAACGGATCAAGTTCAGCCTCTTTATTAGGATCTACATAAGTCAAATCCCATTTTTGTAAGTCGTTTAATAGTAAGACTAATCGAAATGGTGCATGCTCAAACTTTTTTGCAACACCCCATTGTATTTCAAATGGAATAGGCTCTCTCCCATTTCCACTATAGGTAGTAATTTGCCGTCCAATATTTTTAACAATAAATGAAGAAGTAAGATGCTTATCTTCATTAATATAGCTGACACCTACGTCGGCGGCAATACCATATGAATTATAGGATTCAAGTTTTGAGAAAATATTTTTAAGATTTACACCTATTTGAAAATGCTTGCTAAGCTTTTTTGCCCAGCCAATAGTAAGTGCATATTCTGCCGCTCTAAAACTTCCAATTTCTTGCCCTACTTCATTCCGTTCCACAAAATCGCCATAACTAAGAAATTGTAAAGTTGCGACAAAGGTCCCCACTTTCTTAAAATCGCGACCATAAGCCACGAAACCCGCATTTACATCTTCAAAATAATTCAGATAATTAATGGAGAATTGATTATGCATCTCTTTGCTAATCAGCGATGGGTTTGAATATGCTAAAGTAATATCATGATCATATACAGGAACAAAATTACCCCCAAAAGCAGACACACGAGCCGAATTGGCCATATTCAAAAACATAAATGTTTTACCACCACCCAATTGCGCTTTAACATAAACAGTGCTAATCAGCATAATAGCAATAAGTAGGGCAAATGTTTTGTTCTTTATCATTTATTGATTCTCTAGATATTTCGAAAAATAAAATGCAGTTTATCTTTTTATGTTCAATCTTAACGCTTATAATTACGTTTTATTTTTGCACTAATTAAGAATAAATACATGTCGGGCGAAATTAATAAAAAAGCAGTAGGATGCGCTTCTTTGTATAGCGAACAAATGAAAAGATTACATTTGCAATATGATTGGAATATTAAATGCAATAAGCTGGAATGTTGACCCTATTTTATTTGATTTGGGGGCACTGCAGGTAAGATACTACGGTTTGCTTTTTGCTTCAGGATTTATGCTTAGTTTTTATATCGTTAGTTATTTTTACAAACGTGCTGGGCTTAAAGTTGAGGAGGTCGATAAACTAACAATTTACACCATTTTGGGTGCTGTTTTGGGTGCTCGATTTGGGCATGTGTTTTTCTACGAATGGGCTTATTATAAAGCTAATCTAAGTGAAATACTCATGGTGTGGCATGGGGGTTTGGCGAGTCATGGGGGTGCTATCGGGATTTTGATTGCGATATATCTTTACTCCAAAAAATATAAGCGAAATTACTTGTGGACAATGGATCGTATTGTTGTGCCAACGGCACTTACAGGAGCTTTAATACGCCTTGGTAATTTAATGAATTCCGAAATTTATGGACGGCCAACGGACTTACCTTGGGGATTTATTTTCAAGTATAATGGGGAAACCGTTCCCATGCATCCTACACAATTATATGAAGCACTTTCATATCTTATCTCCTTCGGAATCCTCTGGTTGATTTATCAAAAAGATGATGGTAAAAGCCCTCGGGGAAAGTTATTCGGAATTTTCTTAATTTTGATTTTTGGAGTGCGGTTTTTTATAGAATTTATAAAATATCATCAAAGCACTCTTTTAACCAACGATTCCGTTTTAAATATGGGACAAATACTTAGTATTCCTTTAGTTATAATGGGAGTGTATTTTTGGATAAGCTCAAAAAATAAATCAGTAGAACCTTAAACTAAAAAAGTTTGGAAAGAAAAAACAACTATCCGATGGAAATTTTCAGAAGTGTTTTTGAAAATTCAGTTGAGGCCAAATGGATTATAAAAAATGATCGTATTATTTTTTGTAATAAATTGGGTTACGAGTTATTTGATTTTTCTTCCGAAGAGGAGATTATTGGGAAGTCTGTTTGGGACTTATCTCCAGAGATGCAGGCAAATGGCATCAACTCCAAAAGTAAAGGCTTACGGTATTTGGTGAAAGCAGCAAACTATGAAAAACCACGATTTGAGTGGCTTCATAGAAAGGCAGATGGGAAAATATTTGAATCGGATGTGGTATTATCTCGTTTCGATTTTGAAGATGGAATTTTTGTACTTGCAACGCTTCGAGATATTGGGGAAAAAAGAAATATGCAAGTGGAGCTTATTAAGGCAAAAGAGAAAGCGGAGAAAAATGCCCAACTAAAAACTCAGTTTCTCGCCAATATGTCTCACGATATTCGAAATCCGCTGAATGCAATCCTCGGTTTTTCGAAAATACTTGCCGATGAGGCTGATCTAACAATTTCGGACAGAAATAAATATGGAGGACTAATTGAAAGTAATGGAAACAAGCTCCTTAATCTAATTAGTGATATTATTGATGTAAGCTTGATTGAAGCCAATCAAATGCATATCGAGAATAAGCGATGCGAGGTGAATAGTATTTTGGAAGAACTATATTTAAGTTTTCAAAAGAAGGTAGATCAGCGTGTTAATCTCAGACTCAAATTAAATATTGCCGTTGATGACCCTAACTTTGCTATCTTTTCAGACCCCATGCGTTTGCGACAAATATTATCCAATCTGATTGAAAATGCCATTAAATATACTAAACAGGGATTTGTGGAATTTGGCTACGAACTAGTTGATGATAAATCCATTCAGTTTTTTGTAAAGGATAGTGGTATAGGCATTGCACCAGAGCATGTTGAAGATATTTTCAAACGCTTTACCCGAGAATCTACCGAAGAACCTGATGGCATCAGAGGCACAGGTCTTGGACTCGATATTTCTAAGCGATTGGTAAATTTACTAGGAGGAAAAATTTGGGTGTTTTCCACCTTGAATATTGGCTCAGAGTTTTACTTTAATCTCCCTGCTGTTTTTCTTGATTATAAGCCAAAGCTTAAAAAAACAATATCGCAGAATAAACCCCTTACTACGCATGATGTAGATTGGTCGGATAAGCATATTTTAATCGCTGAAGATGATATTATTAACTATGAATTATTACGGATTATTTTAGGCAAAACCAAGGTGAAAGTAAGTCAAGCAGTAAATGGTCGTGAAGCGCTTAACGCCTTAGAGAAGGATGCAAGTATCGATTTACTGTTGCTTGATATTCAGATGCCTGTAATGAATGGTTATGAAGCAATCCAAGAAATACGTAAGTTGAAACCCAGCTTACCAGTAATTGCCCAAACTGCAGTCAACTTAGAAAATACGGAAAGAGTAAATTATGATGAATTATTTGACGACTGTTTATCAAAACCAATTGATGTAAAGACACTTATTCAGAAAATTCAAAAGCAGTTTTCTAAACTTTAAGAGTTTCTCCTTCTGATTTTGCAATAATAACTGCACCACAAGTATCACTCCATACATTTACTGAAGTACGAAACATATCCAAAATACGATCAACGGCGAGGATTAAGCCAATTCCTTCCAGTGGAAGACCAGCAACAGTAAGCACTACGGTTATCATTACCATTCCTGCCATAGGAATAGCTGCCGCTCCTATTGAAGCCAATAATGCGGTTAATACCATTAAAAATTGTTGCCCAATAGTCATATCAAAACCATAAGCCTGAGCAATAAACATCGCAGCAACCAATTCGTAAAGTGCTGTACCATCCATATTTACTGTAGCTCCAAGAGGCAGCGTAAAACTCGTAATCTTATTCGAAACACCATCATTTTTCTCAACAGCGGTCATTGTTAATGGTAATGTAGCTCCAGACGATGAAGTAGAGAAAGCCGTTAGTAAAGGAGTTGATACGGCTTTGAAATGCTTTATAGGATTTACTTTTCCAATAAACTTAGTAAGTAAAGGAAGCGTTATAAATGCGTGCACACTTAAAGCTAATAATACGGTTAGCATATATAATCCCATACGTGCAGCTAAACCAATTAAATCATCTTGATCGGCAATAACTTTGGCCACAATCCCAAATACCCCAATAGGTGTAAAGCGAATTACCCACATGGTAATTTTCATCATGATATCGAAAAGAGCATTAAAAAAATCGGTAAATAGGTTTTTTGCTTTTGTTTCAGCCTTGGTAATAAAAACGCCAAAAATTATAGCAAAGAAAATAATTGGAAGCATATTCCCATTACTCAAAGACTCAAAAATATTGGTTGGCACTATATTAATAAGTGTATCGCCGATGGTATCGCTTGACTTTGCCAAACCTTCCACCATTTGCTCAGCGCTCTTATCGGCCCCAACTCCTGGCTTTAGAAGATTCACAAAAAACAAACCCGTAACAATAGCAAAGGTGCTCGTAAGAATGTAATACGATAAAGTTTTAAGCCCCAATCGCCCAAGATTTTCGCTACCTCCTAAATTTGATACACCACTAATTAATGAACTCAGTACGAGAGGAATAATCAACATTTTTAACGCCCTGATAAACACATCGCCAAGCCATGCTATATATCGTATTGGTGGATTATAGTAAGCCTCTTTAATCAGTGTTTTTTCAAACTTACTATAATCGACATCTATCTTATTTTTTAATGCCTCTTTCAGCGCAGATTTTGTTTCAAAAGTAATTCCTTTTAGTTGCTCATACTGAGAAATAACCTGCTGGTCAACATGTAGATATACTAAGCGTTTTACACTTATATCTCGAACCTGATAGTTTGTATTGAACATAACGCCATATAATATAGCGAGAAGTAAAGCAACAAGGATTTGCCAATGAAGAGCGATTTTTTTCATATTCAGAATTATTTTGTGTAAAATTATAATAATTTTTGCAGCTAAGAACATAATTATAACAAGATTATTAAAAATAAGCTGTGAATTAATCAATTAGCAGATAATGAATAGCTAGATATTTTAAAGGACTTATTCGACAGCGCTGTATTAGAAATAAATAATGCACATTACAATCTCAATTAATGCAATACAATAACGATCATTTCCGAAACTCCATAAGAATATGTAATTTACTGATTATCAATCATAATAACACTCATATTAATTATTGTTAAAAATCATTTTGTGTTCGAATAAATTTTACTTTTGCACAAATTTGAAATACATTAATAATGGGATTATTACAAGATATTATTAGCAATGCAAGAAAGTTAGAAAAAACAATTGTATTGCCTGAAGGGGACACCGACCGCATGTTAAAAGCGGCTGATGTGATTTTGAATACGCGTATTGCGAAGATTATTCTAATTGGAGATCCAAGTATTATTCAACGTAAAGTGAAAGAATTTGGTTTAAATGGAATTCAAAAAGCGGAGATTATAAACCCTTTGGATCATCCAAAGCGAAATGAAATGAAAAACCTTCTTTTTGAAATTAGAAAAAGAAAGGGTTTAACATTGGATCAAGCTGAGGAATTGGTGAATAACTCATTGTATTTAGCACCTTTATTAATCAAAGCAGGTTATGCAGATGGCGAAGTAGCGGGTTCTGAAAATGCTACAGGAGATGTACTTCGTCCAGCCTTTCAAATAGTTAAAACAGCAGCAAATAGCAGCGTAGTATCGGGAGCATTTATAATGATTGTGGAAGATACTACCTATGGAGAAGATGGAATTATGGTTTTTGCCGATTGTGCTGTAAACCCAAATCCTAATGCAAAGCAGCTTGCAGAAATTGCCGTTGCTTCGGCCCAAACAGCAAAGAATATTGCTAAAATTGACCCCAAAGTTGCTATGTTAAGTTTCAGTACCGATGGAAGTGGCAAACATGAGGATGTGGATAAAGTAATTGAAGCTACAAAATTGGCAAAAGAGATGGCTCCAGACCTTTCTATAGATGGCGAACTTCAGGCTGATGCTGCTATTGTAGAGTCGGTAGGAAGAAAGAAAGCTCCAAATAGTAAGGTTGCAGGAATAGCCAATGTTTTGGTTTTTCCAAATTTAGATGCAGGAAATATTGGATACAAATTAGTTCAACGCTTGGCAGGTGCTCAAGCCATTGGCCCTGTACTTCAGGGAATGGCAGCCCCAATTAATGATTTATCGCGCGGATGCTCGGTTGAAGATATTGTTAATTTAGTTGCTATTACAGCAAATCAAGCACAAGAAGAAGCCTAAAATAAAACCTAATAAATATAATACCATGAGTGAAAAATTAGAAGATTACGCTCTGAGTAAGAGTGTAAAAAAACAAACAGGTGGCACAAAAGCTGGTTTGGTTGGATGTGGATCAATGGGGCAAGAAATTGCTATTTTGATTAGTAAAAGCGGCATCGAACTTGTTTTTGTTGAAGTATCTGAAGATCGTATTGCAAATGCGATTAAGAAAATGGAAGAGCAGATTGATAATGCAATTAGCCATTGGGGATTGACCTCAAGTGATAAGCGCGCAATCATGTCTCGAATTAAAGGAACTACCGATTATAAGGATTTAGCGGATTGTAACATTGTTATCGAAGCTATTAATACTAAAAAATGGGTACCTAACCAACCTACTCGTAAGGAGGTGTTTCAGCAAATTGAAAAAGTGGTAAGTGATGATTGTTTGATTGTTTCCAATGCATCTACTATTGTAATTTCGGATTTAGCTGTTGTGCTTCACAAACCTTGCAGAGCTGTTGGTGTACACTTTATTTCTCCTGTATTAACAACCAAAATCATTGAAGTAAATCGTTGTATTAATACTAGTGATGAAGCTATTGCTAGTATTCGCCGATTTATTAGAATGATTGGTAAGGATATTATTAAAGTTTACGGATCTCCAGGAAATATTAGCACTCGATTAATTGTTCCGATGATTAATGAGGCCTGCGATTTATTAATGGAAGGCGTAAGTACTGTTGAAGATATTGATAAAACCATGAAAATTGGTTACGGTATGCTTCGTGGACCATTCTCAATGGCCGATCGTATTGGTTTAGATAAACTTACTAAATGGATGGAAGGTTTATATAATGAGTATGGTGATACCCGTTATAAAACTTCACCATTGATTCGTCGAATGGTGCGTGCCGGAATGTTGGGACGTAAAACAGGAGAAGGTTTTTATTATTATGAAAATGGTCATAAACTTCCCAAATCAGGATCAGTATTTAATTTAGGTCACGAACAAAAACTATTCTAAAGATGAAAATTTTAGTAATAAATAGCGGTAGTTCTTCTATTAAGTATCAGTTATTTAATATGGAGACAAAAGAAGTTCTGGCCAAAGGATTAGTTGATAAAATTGGTTTGAACGGTTCTTATATTAAGAACGAACGTAATGATGGAGATAAAGTTAAACTCGAAGGTGATATTTTTGACCATCAAGGAGGCATTGAATATGTGCTTGGTGTTTTGATTAGCGAAAAGCACGGAAGTCTAAAAACATTGGATGATATCGATGCTGTTGGACATCGTGTGGTACATGGTGGCGAAGCTTTTAATGGTAGCGTAATGATTACTGAGGAGATGGTTGCCAAGATGGAAGAGCTTATTGAGCTTGCACCTTTGCATAATCCACCAAACTTAAAGGGTATTTATGCGGTTACTAGCCTAATGCCTGATGTGCCTCAGGTTGGCGTATTTGATACGGCATTTCATCAAACTATGGACCCGCATTCATTTATGTATGCAATTCCTTATGCACTTTATACAAAGTATGGTATTCGTCGATATGGTTTCCACGGAACAAGTCATCGCTATGTATCGCATCGCGTTGCAGAACTGATGAATAAGGATATCAAAGATATAAAAATTATCAGCTGTCATTTAGGAAATGGCGCTTCCATTGCAGCCATAAAACATGGTGTATCAGTAGATACTAGTATGGGATTGACTCCTGTGGAAGGCTTAATGATGGGGACACGTACTGGTGATTTGGACGTGGGAGCCCTAACCTTTATTATGGGAAAAGAAGTAATTGGTCTTGAAGCAACGAATACACTACTTAATAAACATAGTGGCGTTTTAGGTGTTTCGGGTGTTTCATCAGATATGCGCGAAGTGGAAGAAGCTGCTGATGCAGGTAACGAACGTGCTAAATTAGCCTTAGACATGTATCAATATCGAGTAAAAAAGTATATTGGTTCGTACACAGCCGCTATGGGTGGTGTAGATGCTATAGTTTTTACAGGTGGAATTGGTGAAAATGCCGACGAAATGCGTAAAAATATCGTTTCAAACTTTGAATACCTAGGATTAGAGTTCGATGATACAAAGAATAAAGGAGTTCGTGGTAAAGAAAAAGAGCTTACAAAAGATTCGTCAAGAGTGAAAGTGTGGATTGTTCCAACAGACGAAGAATTAGTAATTGCCCGAGATACCTATGAAATCGTGAAATCAAAATAAAATTTAGCTTTTTTATTAAAGTCGCAAAAAAAAAGTTTTTTGCGACTTTTTTTATGCATTTTTCTGTTCTAATTCACCATAGGTTATAACCTACGGTGAGTTAATTCACCGTAGGTTATAACTTACGGTGAGTTAATTCACCGTAGGTCATGTTTTATTTGTATATTTGCATAAATATCTATTTCAAAAAATGTACAAACGTCAAATAGAAAATAAGATAAATAGTAAACTTGGAGATGGGAAGGCAATTGTTTTAATTGGCCCTCGACAGGTTGGAAAAACGACCTTAGTTAAGAAATTATTAAAGAATAAGGAGTTTTTATTTATTGATGGTGACGACCCTGGTGATCGTGAATTAATGGGTGATGCAAATACTTCTCAGCTGAGAAGTATTATTGGAAATCACAAATTAGTATTTATCGATGAGGCTCAAAGAATTAAGAATGTTGGTTTGAGCATGAAAATCATTATCGATCAAATAAAAAATGTTCAATTAATCGCTTCAGGGTCTTCAGCAATTTATATTACAAGTGAACTTAACGAGCCATTAACGGGAAGAAAGTGGGAATATACTTTATTACCTATTAGCTGGAAAGAATATGAAGAGA
>Ga0256844_10000319_pt1 | contig 18446 bp, 5 predicted proteins | sample MusselsmetaG_FD_189100 | JGI IMG/M metagenome (GOLD analysis project Ga0256844, IMG submission 189100) | Mussel associated microbial communities from hydrothermal vent at the East Pacific Rise, Pacific Ocean - Mussels | ecosystem: Host-associated > Mollusca > Shell > Unclassified ... | reverse complement strand
CCGGTCACCAGACTCCCGATACATGAAAAAGGCATCGGGAACAATGCCAGGTTCTGACGGAGCTATCGTAGTCACCGGAATAACTGGTGCGACTGGCTGGGTTGGTACAACAATTGGTGGTTGTACTGGAGGCACAACTGGTGCCCCCTGAGGCAGTGGGACATATCCGAAGTCAATATCCATATTAATTTCACCCGGCACGAGTGAAAAGGAAGTTGTATTTGGAGTTGTTAGGCCATCAGCGTCAAAGGTTGGGTCATAACCGGGTGCCACAACCGTTATACTATAATTACCTGAAGCAAGACCTGTAAACGTATACGAACCATCCGGATTTGTCCTGGTCGAAGCAACCAGGTTTCCCGAGCCATCATACAAGTTAACAAGAACACCTCCTATACCACTTTCATCAAGATCCTGAACCCCATCACCGTTTGTATCGTTCCAGATATAATCTCCGACCGTAGCTGGATGATACATACCTGTATCCATTGTGGGGTCATCAACACCGGACACAAGAACAACCCCTGCACGTCCAGTTATATCTGCATTTGAGTCGGCCGCATCATCCCCGCCCTGATTTGGAGCAGTAATAATAAAGCCATCCGGGGTAAGAAACTGAACCTCGTAGTCACCAGGTGTAAGTGCTACAAAATTATATGAGCCATCAGGAGCAGTTGTAGTGGTGGCTACTATTGCCCCTGTACTATCATAAAGGTTTACAGTGACGTTTCCAATTCCAGGTTCACCAGGATTTTGCACACCATCCCCATTCAAATCCTCCCAGACAAAATTACCAAGATCTACAGGTCTGTATAATCCAGCATCTATGGTAGGATTATTCTCACCGGGTGCAAGATCAAACGAGCCTGTGCGGCCTGATGTCTGATCCGCATCAGAATCTGTAGTATCTAATCCTTGATCCTGTGGACTGAAAAGATAATCAGTTGGAGGCAAAAACTCGACCGAATATCCATTAGCGGGAACAAGTCCTGCAAAGTTGTACGATCCATCAGCAGCTGTAGTCGTAGAGTTAATCAAAGTTCCTGCATTATCATACAGATTAACACTCACGTTACCCAAACCGCTTTCACCGGCATCCTGCACACCATTTGCATTAAGATCTTCCCACACAAAATCACCAATCGAAGCGGTTGTGTTATTCATGCCAGCATCAATATTTATTACGTTTTGACCTGAATCCAAGGTGATAAGCGGGGTGCGCCCAGTATTAGGATCAGCATCAGAATCAACATTATCACCACCTGCATTTGGCGGGCTGATTGTATAACCAGTTGGTGCAATAAATTCTGTAGCGTAATCACCAGGTGCCAGATCAGCAAACAGATATGAGCCATCTGCAGCAGTTGTTGTTGTAGTTACCAGATTTCCGGCTCCATCATAAAGATTGACGGTTACATTCACAAGACCAGTTTCACCCGGATCCTGTACACCATCAGCATCAACATCATCCCAAACAAAATCTCCTATGGAAGCTGGCAGATAAAGCCCGACATCCCAGGTGAGATCATTTTCACCAGATGTAAGAGATATTACCGTAGAACGCCCAGTGATTGGATCAATGTCAGAATCAACAGCATCGTCCCCGCCCTGATTCTGCTCAGTTACCATGTAACCGGCTGGAGAAACAACTTCGATAAAATAATCATCTGGAATCAAGCTAGTGAATTCGTAAAGCCCACCACCTGCTGTGGTTGTGGATCCTACAAGGTTTCCACCTCCATCATACAAATTAACAGTTACGTTATCAATGCCCGCTTCTCCAGCGTCTTGTACACCATTACCATTGGTATCTTCCCAGACCTGATTTCCTATGCTTGCAGGCTCATACATACCTGCATCCAATGAAGGATCGTTTTCACCGGCGTCGAGGGTGAATGTTTCTGTCCGATTAGTTGCCGGATCAACATCAGAATCCGCTGCGTCATCTCCACCCTGATTTTGTGGGCTGATGCTATAACCCGCAGGTGGGACAAATTCAACACTGTAATCGCCAGGTTGAAGCCCTGCGAAGCTGTATGATCCATCAGCAGCAGTTGTTGTTGTATTTACTACATGTCCTGCAGCATCATATAGATTAACAGCGACGTTTCCAATTCCGGTTTCACCAGCATCCTGTATACCATCAGCGTTCAAATCGTTAAAGACAAAGTCGCCTATGGAGGCAGTTGTACTGTTCATACCGGCATCGAGATCTGTATAGTTATCACCGGAACCCAGAGTTACAAGAGCTGTTCTTCCACTAGCAGGATCCGCATCAGAATCAGCTGTCTCATCACCACCTTGATTCTGTGGACTGATTGTATAACCAGTTGGTGCAATAAATTCTGTAGCGTAATCACCAGGTGCCAGATCAGCAAACAGATATGAGCCATCTGCAGCAGTTGTTGTTGTAGTTACCAGATTTCCGGCTCCATCATAAAGATTGACGGTTACATTCACAAGACCAGTTTCACCCGGATCCTGAATACCGTCACCATTGGTATCATCCCACACAAAATCACCTATGGAAGCTGGCTGAAAAAGCCCGACATCCCAGGTAAGATCATCTTCTCCTGACGTAAGAGTAGTTACAGCAGTACGTCCGGTGATTGGATCTATATCAGAATCAACAGCATCGTCTCCGCCCTGATCAAGTTCAGTCAGTGTATAACCAGCAAGTGGTGTAACAGTGACATAATAATTTCCTGGTGTCAGGTCAGAGAAATCGTAGATTCCACCACCAGCAGTAACAGTTGTTGCCACCAGATTTTCATCACTGTCAAAAAGATTTACGGTCACACCATCAATACCCAGTTCACCTGGATCCTGTATTCCGTCACCATTCATATCTTCCCAGACAGTATCGCCAAGGGAAGCTGTCTGGTACACACCAGCATCCCAGGTAGAATCATTTTCTCCAGCACCGAGAGTAAATATTTCAGTCAGACCAGTTGCCGGATTAGCATCCGAATCAGCAGCATCATCACTGGTACTGTCCAGTGGACTAAAAACATAATCAACAGGGGTACCAAATTGAATCTGATAATCATCCGGTGTGAGACCTGTAAAATTGTATGACCCATCGGCGGCTGTGGTTGTGCTAGCTACTACCCCACCAGCATCATCAAGCAGATCAACAGTTATATTCCCAATACCTGTTTCTCCGGCATCCTGCACACCATCAGCATTGAGATCATGCCAGACATAGTCACCAACAGACGCCTGTTCCTGATATCCAAAATCAATATCGTCACGCCGATGGTCAGCTGGATCACCTGTAAAATCAGAACCATCCGGATTAAGATCAAAGGACATTATATTATCTAGATTTCCATCCAGATCATAAGTGGCTACAGAATTCGCAGGCGGTGTTGTCACAGTAACTGTAAAGTCGGGTCCATCGGCTGCCACCATATCACTGAAAGGTAAATGATCAAAAGAGTAGCTGCCATCAGTAGCAGTTACTGTTGTAGCTGTGTAATCCACTTCACCATCACCATCAATATCTGCCTGAAGCTGTAGTGTTACACCACCAATACCCAATTCACCGGGATCTCCCTGATTTCCATCACCATTAATATCAGACCAGACATAATCCCCGATCGAATTTTCCCCGGTATAGCCAAAATCTACATCTGTACGATGTTCACCAGTTGCAAGACTGATACTTGTAGCAGTATGATCTGTAACCACCACACCTTCATCCAAATTATATGTCGGACTATAGCCTGCATTTGTGAGGCTGAAACCATCTGCTGTTGCTAAATCCGGATCAACAACAACCATATAATCAGCGTACTCCGGTAAATCACTGAACAAATACTGACCACCATTTGAGGTGATCTGCGTATCCAGTAGATCTTCCAGGTCATCAAAATCACCATCTCCATTCACATCCGCATACAGGCGAACGGTTACTCCGTCAATACCAACATCTGGAGTTGTGTCACCAGCAGCTGCACTGAACTCACCACCATCACCATCTGCATCAAAAAAGACAGTATCTCCGATGGATCCGTCTGTAATGACAGTGAAGACAGCATCATCATCATCCAGATCACCATCTACTGTGATCCCGGGAGTGTCATCGTATACTCTTTCGTTCGCATCATCTCCGTCCTGACTTGTCCAATCAGCATCCACAGTATTGGTGTAGTTGCCCGCTGTAAATCCCGCTGACATAACGGTTACGGTATACTGTATTTCAACCCATTGGTCGACAGCGATATCCCAGTCACCAGCGATGGAGACAGTACCGTCACCATTATCGGTCATGGTAGGATCTGCAATAGCACCAAAACTACTGGAAATATTTGTAAACGCACCAAACTCAGTTCCCGGAGCCAGAGTGTCAACAGCATTTACTTCATAAGCGGTAGAATCACCGGAATTGGTATAGCGGGCAGTATAAGTAAGCGTCTCACCGGGTGAAGCATCCGTACCAGCATCACCGGAATCAACAACACTCTTTAGCGTGGTGATTTGCGGTTCAGCCACAGTGATTATCGGATCTGTTGGATCGTCAATCGTGATTGGTCGGCCACCAGCCGGGTCGTCATAGCTCATGGAGGCTTCATTGGTCAGGGTTTGATTCTGCTGATTAGAAGGCGAACTGGTTACTAAAGTAGTCACCCTGATGATAAAACTATTGTTGTCTGTGTCACCATCCGAATTGGTCGTTGTTGTACCGTTGAAAGTAAAAACAATATCGTCACCATCGCCGACTGGATTATTGGTGGTTGGAGCATTCACTGTGCCATTATAACCGGCATCATCAATCACATGGCTTACATACTGCAGTCCTGGAGGCAGCACATCATTAACTACAAGGTTTTCAGTATTCCCTTCAGGAAGGGAAACAACGATATTATAGGTAACCTCATCACCAATGGTGTAGACAGCTGGAACAGGTTGCTCTTTATCGATTGTTCCTGCGACCATCAATGTCAGGGTATCCGAATCGGTATAATCATTTACACCGCCATCACCGGTGCGCTCATTTGGATCTGCACCTGGGAGGCTTGTCCAGGTAATATCGGCTTTATTGGTAAGATCAGTACCAGCCTGAATCGGGTCATCAACCGTTACGTCAAAAGTAATTGTTGTGCTTGCACCTTGATCCAGTTCGAGCCAGCTAGCATCAATGGTGTTAGTCCCAGCATTATAGGCAAGACTAGAGGTTGCAGCACCTGATGATGCAAGGTTCCCGGCAAAAGTCAGTCCGGCCAGAAGAGGATCATTCATCGCAGCATCAAAAGCATCGGCACTGCTTGTTCCACTATGCTCAATAAGCAATGTATAAGTAAACGTATCACCGGCATCTGGAGTGAGACCGGCAGGAACACTCTTGGTCACCTGCAGATTCGGTTCTACAATAGTGATTGTCTCAGTATCAGTTGCATTGTGAGACACGTTCGCTCCATCTGTCCAGTTCCATTGCGCCGTGTTATCCACATCACGTAAAGGAGCTGTATCTTGATTAGGGAGTATGTTACGAACAAGAGCAGTGTAAGTCAGAGTAATTGTTTCAGCGACATCATTATCACGGTTTTGATTTTCCAAATCACCGAAATCAATGCTTAAGGAAAGACCATCAGCGGCTATGGTTCCGTGGGCAGCCAGAAAAGCATCATCCAAGGCGTCGCCATGACTTGACACAATGTCGCCGCTGGAAGAAGAAAGAGAAACAAGGTCAATAACTTCCAATCCATCATCGGGATCCATTATATCAGTGAACGTAACATTTGTTGCTGTTCCTTCCGGAAGGGTAATGAGGACACTATATGTCACAGTTTCCCCAATAGTTACATTAGGATCTGCAGTATGAGCTTGGCTTGTACTGGCAACGGTTTTATCTACATCAACAGTATCCGTCCGTACAAATGCAGTATCTGAAATACCTTCTGGAACATGGTTTCCCACAGTCGCATCATCCGCACCACGATAGTTCGTTACTGTCGCAGTGTTAACGAAACCCTGTTGAGGGGCAACAGTGCCCTGTAGAACCACATCATAAGTGATGACGATTATATTCAAACCAGATGTCGGATCATAAGCATCCAGGGGACCGTGACCGGCAGTGTCATCAATGGTGAGTCCGGCAGCGTCGAACAAATCACCAGTGAAGGTCAGAATATTACCAGCTCCATCGCTGACACGTATATTGTCAGCAGCTGAATAACCGGCTGGTAACACATCGGCTATAGTGACATCATAAGCGTCTGAATGTCCTGTGTTTTCAACTACAATGGCCATGGTGACAATATCACCGGCATCAACATTGATCAAATTAGTATCAATAATGTTGGCATCCAGCCAGTCAGACGTGATGTTTTGTTCTAGCCTGTTACCATGGTCTTCCGGTTCGGTAAAGAAGGTATGAACATTAGCATTAAGAGGGAAAAAGACATGATCATTGTTGGTTTCCACCGCACCTTTGGTAATATTTAACTCAGGTTCATCGAGCACAATCTGGACAATATCATCCGTAGGGCTCTGTGTCAGTGCCGTTCCCGCCTCAGTGGCTCGCACTTGATTGGTTAAGAACATATTATCAGCAAAAGGTTCACTGGAGGCAGTAACAGTAAAAACTATTTCGATTACAGCAGATACATCACTCCCATTATCATCACTATGATAAGGGTCCCAGTCAAATACTAGAGCATTTTGTGCTCCGTCTGCGCTGACTGTTGGATCAAGAACTCCAGCAAGATCATGATAAGTATCATGATTTGTGTAAGCCCATGCTCCAGCAAGAGGTGCACCATTTGAACCATCATATTCGGTATCATCCTTAGCCCATCCGGTACCATCCGCATCAAAAATGGGTAGAGGCAAATAGTCGGTAAGTTGAAAATCTTCCGTACTAGACAGAGGCATCTCGTAATGGAGAATGTAAGTAACAGTATCTCCAGGGGATATATGGAGAGTAGGGATAGCTCCAGTACCATCAGAATATGTTGTGGTAGCCCCATTACTGGTCACTGCAAAAATATCCTTTTCCACCGAACCTACAGCAATGCTTAAAGAGTCACAGGATTCGTCAGCTTCATTGTCACCCGTATAAGTATTTGTGTCATTATTATAGACATCTCCGATAATAGTAACGCCACCATCCAGGATATCGCCCTGATCGACATCACTATCATCTCCATTAGCACCACCATTAGGTTCTGTCTCGTAACTTTGTTCAATATCTGCACTATAAGTTATCTTTCCGTGAGTTGCGCCACCACCCTGAAGACCATCATTAGATATATCCCCATGCAATATTCCACCAGCAACACCCATGTCTATAAGGATTTGTTGCATATTATAGTGGACGACAAGATCACTGGGATCATTAACTGTTCCATCAGCATTCAGAGTACCGGTTGTTGTCCACATAGCCTCACCAGCCACATTGTTAGCCGACACGGCCAATACTTGTGAATAATGATGACCATTCTCCCATATTTCAATTGTTGCAGTAAAAGCTCCATTACCATTTTGCTGCATCATAAGCCCATCTGCCACCACATCATCAATTTGGAAACCTGAGCCGTTATCACCAAAAGAAAAATAATCTGAAACCTGAAAATCGAGACTATAATTCAAAGTTTCACCGGGAACATAACTATCCTGTCCCGGACCGTGTGATTTCTGAATAGCAATAGATTGAGAATGAGAGATATCATCCACATTTGCCCGATCTGAGAAATGACCTTCATCATTAACCTCAGGGTCTATCGTCCCATTAACAATGGCATCATCATTAGCATCTCCCTGGTTGCCAGTTGCAGGATCCCAGGAATAGCCGACCACACCATCATTAACTATATGTCCGTCATCACCAGTGTTAGAATCAAGCACATCCGCCACATAAAAATCATAGGTGATAACTACATCGGCGCCAACGTTTCCTGTGCCTGTCACATCACCAGTCAGGGTTATAACGAGATCATTACCTACCAGGCTTTCAGTAAAAGCGACATCAACACCGCCAACTTGAACTGTTACATTGCCTGTAAAAACGATATCAGCTGGTAAATGTTCTGTTAAGTTCAGCCCTGTTACTGTCTGCCCATCAGCAATATCAATTTCTGCCACATAGGTAGCTGGAAAGTTGGGACCAGTAGGTATTTCCTGGTGGTTTTGTTCAAAAATCTGTGTTCCGTCATCTGCAAAATGTCTGATATCGCCTGTTCCATCGTGTTGATCTTGACAATCTTGGCCAACGTTTGAAACAATAATATCTTTACGATAGGTTATTACTTCTGGAACATAGGCTGCTGATATCTGGTTGATATCACGAAGTGGAGGATCAGCAGGAGGGCCGACCGGGTTATTCAGAGGGTCATGCCCAAACATAGCACCTGTTGTGGAATTCACATCAAGAGGAGCATCCAGGTCGGCATTCACTCCCATATGAGCTACAATTTGAACATCTGCTGCAGGCTGGTCTGTGGTAAAAGAGCCAAAGGGCATAAGCAGGCTAACGAATTGATCTCCTACTTCAAGGGGATCTCCATTAATATTAAATACGACAAGAGGGTCTCCGGCAGCATCGGTAGCCCAAGGGTGTGTGATACCATTATCCACATCATCTTGAGTAATAATTCTTTCCCATGACTCAACGTCTGCCCCGAGATACGTGGCGTCTACAAAAGTAATTCCATCATCTGCTACAGCATCATTCCCATCCTGACCACCATCCAGTAATAGATCTATATACGGACCAAAAACATCAGAACCTGTGTCATTGTTAAAAGAAACCGTGAACTCAAAATTTTCGCCTATCATTGGATCAATGGGTGCGGGATCTGCGGTATTTGCATCTGTTGCTGTTACTGTTGCTACCGTTGTAGCAGAATCAGATGAACTTTCTAGACTATCTTCAGTGCTGTCCGGTTCCTGCGAGTCTGATGAATCGTCCCCTGAAGCTTCCTGAGAAATCTCAGGTTCGTCGCTACTTACCTCCTGTTCAGCCTCAGAACCAGCAGTACTAAAACTTTCTGAGTCACTGGCACCATCATCTTGAACATCAGCCTCGTCATCCTGATCAGAGGTAGCGCTCTGATTACCATCAGCACTGTTCACAGAATCACCAGTAGAGGCGTCTTCCGCTACAACACCGCCGTCACCGGCATCGTCCTGCTGCTCGGCAATTTCAGGCTCAGTGGCAACTGGTTCTATGACTGGCTCAACTGAAACTTCGACGACAGAATCAGCAATGTGATCGACACCACCATCAACAACTACCAGAGGATTAGCATCCAAGAATATACGGTCTTCAAGTTGTTCAAGAAGAAGAGGAGAATTTTGTCGTTTCATATGAAATCCTGCACAAAGGGTGAATTGAATTTACACTCCAGCTCAATCAGTCGAAATTATTACAAAGTTAAGACCAATTGATAGCAACTCTCATTAATAGCTATTTATTGCTGTTTTTACAACTCCTTTTATCCTAAAATACGTTATTTTACCGAATCTTTACCTTACTAGTCAGAAACGGCTAGGTGCTTGAGTCAACGAAACATCTAAAGGCACCCACAGTCTTTTCAACTCTGATAATCAAGTGAGTATTTTGGTAATTTAGCTGCAACATGATTCCGCCCCGCAAGGTCATGTTATCTTCAAGCAAAAGTAACATCTGCCAGCCCGTTGTTATGCCTAACACTGCGCCAATATTGATACCGACAAGAAAATAATGGAAGAGCATCCTAATAGATTTGTCACAAAAAAAAGGGGTTAAGCCGTAGAAACGACTTAACCCCTTTTTTTAGCTGGTACACTAGACAGGATTCGAACCTGTGACCCCCTGATTCGTAGTCAGGTACTCTATCCAGCTGAGCTACTAGTGCATACGGAGAGCAATATATACCCTAGTTCAATTTTTTCCTCAAGACTGTTTTCCACCTTTATTCTCTTTTTCCTGTTTATGACAAATAATTTCATGATCCGCAGGTTTAAGAGTGGGATCAGCAACAATAAGAATATCGATTTTGTTTCGAGATTCCATTTCACCAATCTCATTTCGTTTATTATTCAGAAGGTACTGCGCCACATCCAGAGGAAAGTGACATTCGACCCGAACAACTTCTTTTCTACTAGCACCGGTCTGAATACGTCGCAGGTAAAATAGAGCCAGTGTCTCAACAGAGCGCACAATACCACGACCTTTGCAATGCTCACAAACCCTATAATTACTGGTTTCAATAGGAGCTCCCAGCTTCTGCCTGGAAATTTGCATAAGGCCGAATTTTGAAATCCGGCTGATATCGACTTTGGCTCGATCCCGTCTCATGGCACTCTTCACCTGACGTTCAACTTCACGGATATTTTTATTGATACGCATATCAATAAAATCTACAACAATTAAGCCTCCAAGATCGCGAAGACGCAGTTGGCGTGCAAGCTCTGTAGCGGCCTCCATGTTAGCCTTAAAGATAGACTCCTCAAAATTCTTTCCCTTCCCTGTTGAACCTGAGTTAACATCAATGGCAACCAATGCTTCAGTGGGATCAATAACGATGGAACCACCTGAAGGGAGTTGGACTTGTGGCTGATAAATCGATTCAATCTGGTCTTCCACATTGAACTGATTAAAAATTGGCCTCGACCCCTTATGCAATCTGGCCTTGGCACCTTTTTGTTTACTTGGTAATAAATCAAGGAAATCCTTAACTTTTTCAAGGGCAGCCAGATCATCAACGAGAATTTCTTTAATATCCGGATCAAAATGCTCCCGTAAAAAACGTAGCACACAGTCATGATCCTGGTATACCCGCCCCACACCGTCAAGTGCCTGTCCTTTCTTTTTAATCTCTGCCCAAAGCTTTACCAGTAATCGAACATCTTTGGTAAGAGCTGTCTTTGTCACATCAATGCTCGCTGTACGAACAATCCAGCCAACACCTTCAGGAATATTGAGTGATTCCATGATATCGCGCAACTGGGAGCGTCGTTCTTCTCCACTGATTTTTCGAGAAATACCAGAAGAATCTGAACCGGGCATCAAAACCACACCACGTCCCGGAATAGAGAGATAAGTGGTCATATTGGCGCCTTTATTTCCAACTTCTTCCTTTACTACCTGCACCAGTACTTCCTGTCCCCGTTCAAGTACATCGGTGACTCTCAGTTTTTTCCACTGACGTTGTTCAATATAACGCTTATATTCTTCACTAATCTCCTGTTTATAATATTCAGGATGAATCTCGTTAAAGGGAAGAAAACCATTTTTATCGGTGCCATATTCAACAAAAGCGGCCTGAAGATTACTCTCAATGGCAACGATTTTTGCTTTGTAGATATTATTTTTCGTCTGCTTAGAAGATACAGTTGAAACATGGATAGATTCCAGGCGGCCATCAGCAAGTAGAGCTAAACGACACTCTTCAGGTTCTTCTGCATTAACCAGAAGCTTTAAGCTTTGTGGCTTCTCTTTGGGGGCTCGTGGTTCAGCAGGAGCCTGGGAATGTTTCCCTTTCGCAGGACTCTTTGCCTTCGCAACGGCCTTAGTACGAGGACGCGAAGGTTTCTTTTGAGGATCACTCGCTGTCGGAGATTCAGTCTGGAGGACTTCTTCACTTGCAATTATCTGGGATCCGGCAAGAGATTTACCAGAGGCTTCAGATACATTTCCCTGCTCTCTCTCTTCGCTTTGCTTTGGCTTACTGGAAGGTTTTTTTCTTGGAGCCGGTTTTTTATTAGGAGTCCGGGGCTTTGGAATACTTTTTTTAGGATTTACTTTTTTCTTTGGTTTTGGAGTTACTTTTTTCTGAGCTTCTTTAGATTTGACCTTACTTGCAATGGCAACAGGCTTTTCGTCCTCTGTCTCTTTCTTTGCTGTACTCTTCCACCAGGCACCAGTTGATGCTTTTACACTTTTTTTCTGCACAGCCTTTTTCTTAGGCTTTGCTTTCTTATCTACCATTACTTTCCTTTCTCGAAAAAAGATCTCACCTTTTCCGAATTCTTCGTGACACCACCGTTTTTTAGAGGATGCCGCATTTTTATACAAAGACCAATGACAAAATACCATCATCTTTGCTTAACATTTTATCATCACTATGCAAAAAAAACAGTCTCTACAGGATTTTTATCCATCAACTTAGTTTAAAAGCACTAGAAAAACACAAAGTGCTTGCAAGGTAACGACACGACTCTTTAAAGAAAAAATTTGGCAAAGAAACTGCCAACATCTTCTCTTTACATAATTTTTCAGGCAATGCCCGAGGTTATTACACTATTACTATTAGCGTTTAACTATTTTAAAAAACCAATTAAATACTAATCGTATTCTTTAATTAATTAAAAGAACAGTGCACAACAACGTGAACAATAAACCACACCTGCCAGAATCCACTTTAGCAATAATTATCACGGGAAAATCAGCAGCCCAGTTGCAGAAAGCGGTGATCAATATCTCCATAGAAGAGGCATGGGCAGAAGTTTTTAGAGAAAGAAGAACAAGAAAACACTATTATTCTTTCCAGTAAAACACTACACTGTTATCTAAAAGTAAAACAATTCCCCTTTATTATCAAGGCAAATATGTGATTTTAAACTTGACACCATTCGCCCATCCTCGTACATTTCAATCGTTAATTGAATTTTCTATTGCCAATCAGGGAAACAAGGCATTTATCTCATTTTTTCCAGGATGATATCCCTCTACCTCCCGAACAGGCATTATCTTATCTGAAATCCATGTTATGTCAGCCTATTTTTTTCGGCATGACCGCACACGAACTTTCAAGGAGTTAGCTGTGACAAAGCTCTTTAATCGACCTTTTTCAAAATCTTCCCTCTGCCTTTGCTCATTGTTGGCTTTCTCAATCCAGCCAGATTTTCTTCATGCTGACACAGTGAAAACTGATGAATGGCAAATTGAAGCGGACAAGGTTCAACGATTCAACAACCCCTCAAGTATCATTGCAGAAGGAAATGTAGTTTTAACTAAACTACGGGTGCTTCCTCCCAACCAGAAAAAAAAGACAATAACAACTTCCGATTGGGCTGTCCTCCTTGAAGAAGAACCATCCACAACGGAACAAGACGCTATCACCCAAGAAACAGTATTGGACGAAACACCCCGTATTGTTACTGAAATGACCATAAAGGCTGACTGGATAGCCTATGATGTTGAAGAAAACAAAATCAAGGCGAAAGGAAATGTTACAATCAATAATGAGACAGATCAACTCATTGCAAAAGAGGGCGTACTCGACCTGAATACTGAAACAGGCACGTTCAGGGAAGCAACTATTCTTCGTGAAAAGCTTGATTTGCACCTTGAAGGTAAAACCATTGAGAAAACAGGGGTCAACACCTATCGAATTCAGGAAGGCTGGGTTGTGACTTGTAAAGTGGACGATGAGAAGACTCCCCCCTGGAGTTTTGCTGCCAGTGAAACCAATGTAACCCAAGGCGAATACGCCTTTATGAAACACGCAACATTCCGCATTAAAGATGTACCGGTTTTTTATACCCCCTGGCTTATGATACCGGTTGGCAACAAACGGCAGACAGGTCTGCTTTTTCCTGAATTTTCTAATTCCAGCAATAACGGATTTGGATTCAATCTGCCTCTTTTTATAAATTTATCAGATTCATCGGATCTTACTCTTTACCCTGAATATTATGCCAACCGCGGCTTTATGCCCGGCTTCGAGTACCGCTATACACTGGCCCCTCGGAAAAAGGGAAATTTTATGGCCAGTTATCTAAAGGATGACCTTTCCGATCCATCGGAAACTGAATACAGAGAAGACACAGGGTATACCCACACTAATGAAGACAGATATTGGGTTCGAGGTAAAGTCGACCATGAATTTGATAATGATGTGGTCACCCGTTTAGATCTGGATATCGTATCCGACAGGGATTACCTGACTGAATTCAACTCAGGGGTTACCGGTTTCCGGGACTCCAATGAAAGATTCCGCGATGTTTTTGGTCGTGGTTTTCAAAACAAAACCAGTGACCACCGTATAAACTCAGCAAAAATCCTGAAATCATGGGATGGAATGGCACTTGAAGGTGTCTTTCTTGGCATTAATGATATACGGGACAACAAAGACAGCCCAACACCGCTCTGGAAACTTCCAAGTCTTGACTTCACTGGCAGCAAAAATTTTGGCGATACAAACATTGCACTCGACTGGGACACAGATTATGTCAACTACTACCGTGAAAACGGAGTGGGCGGACACCGTGTTGATCTATTCCCCCGCCTGAGTACACCACTTCCCTTTGGCCCCTATCTTGAAGCCCGCGCTGAAGCCGGAGTCCGTGATACTTTTTATAATATTCAGACTTTTGGCGATGGTGTTTGGGAGGGAGACAGTACCGACAATCGCCTACTTGGAGATTTCCATACTGAGGTGGGAACGACCCTGCTAAAAACATTTTCCTTTGACAACACCGGATCCAGTGGCCTTACGCACAGTTTGAGACCTTTCGTTCAGTTTGATTATCTTTCCGATACTAACCAGGATGATCTCCCTGATTTTGATTCTACTGATCGCATAGAAGATCAAAATAAAATCACCTATGGTATTGACAACTTTTTCGATTTCTTTGAAACAAACAGTAAAGGCAAAGAGACAAGCAGTGATTATGGCTATCTAAAAATACAACAGAGTTATGATCTGCGCAGTAAAGAGTCGGACACTCCATTCTCAGCCGTCAACATGAAACTGCGATTGAATCCCACTGACAAAGCAAGGCTCATTTACAAAACTGACATTGATATATATGGTGATGGATTCATATCTCATACCCTTGAAATTGCCTACGAAAACAGCCGCGGAGACTTCCTCAATCTTGATTACAGGTTTGGTGATAATGGAGACATTGAGCAAATTAATGCACATGCAAAGGCACAGCTTTTTGATACTGTCTTTGCAGAATATCAAATTGAGCATTCCCTGTCCGAAGACAGAGTCATTGAGCAGAACATATCACTTCTCTACCAGCCAACCTGCTGGTCTGTTGAACTGCAATCAAAATATACACCAGGAGACCACGTAATAAGCATACTCTTCAATCTTGCAAATATCGGAAATCCACTGGGAATAAAACTTTAACAGATATGCATTTTGATGTCTTTAATGGCGATGCAGACGGAATACTGGCTCTTCACCAGCTCCGTCTTCATGCCCCAAAACCTGTTGCTACGCTGATAACCGGGGTAAAACGAGACATTCAACTTCTAAGCAAGATTAGTAAAACACAAAACAGCAGTATCTCTGTTTTTGACATTTCATTGGATTCCAACCGTGATGCGCTCCTGACACTCCTTGGAGCACACAATACTATTTCATATTTCGATCACCACTTTAGTGGGGATATTCCAAAAACCTTACATCTCACTACGCACATTAATCCAAGCCCCACGGTATGTACCTCCCTCATTGTAGACAAGCTCCTTGAAGGGAAATATCGAAACTGGGCTATCGCAGGAGCATATGGGGACAACCTCCATGATTCTGCTGTGAAAGCCGCAACTACTCTTTCACTTACAATCGAGGAAACTTCTCAACTCCGAGAACTTGGTGAATTGCTAAACTATAACGGTTATGGTGTAACTATAAGTGATCTTCATTTTGCGCCGGATGATCTTTACAAAGCCCTCCATCCTTTTGAGGATCCTTTCTCATTTCTTGCTGAGTCACCAGAGCTAAAGACATTACGGCTGGGGTTCAAGGAGGATATGGCTCTTGCCATGGAACAACAGGAAATGAATCCTGGAAAGAAAAACCGGATATACATCTTTCCCAATACTCCATGGGCGAGAAGAGTCTCTGGGGTCTTCTCTAATCTTCGTGCACGTGAGAAAAAGAATGCAGCGCATGCACTCATTCTGGAAAATGATGACAGCTCGCTTCGTATCAGTGTGCGGGCACCTATCGACAAGAGGAAAGATGCCGATACTCTCTGCCTTTCCTTCCCCACCGGTGGAGGACGTTCAGCCGCTGCAGGAATCAACCAACTCCCCGCAGAAATGCTTGATGACTTTCTTATGCGCTTTCAAACAACCTTTTCAACTTAATTATTTCGTTCAATGAAAAATCTTACTCTCATAATTCTTCTTTTTCTTTTCCCTCTATTCTCTTTCCCAAATCTTTGTCTGGCAGAAGAAAAAGCCGCAGATTCTGTTACTGACGGGCAAAAAATAGATCTATCCCAGGAAAAGTATCGCCTCCTGTTCCGGGAACTTTCAAAAGACAACATATATACACAATCTGAACTCGCTACACTATTTAAAGGGGTAAAGATCAAACGAAAAGTGCTTGTCCTCATGGATACACAGTGGGAAGCAAAACCCTATTATGAATATCGCCCACGCTTCATCACCAAATCAGTTATCAGAAAAGCCAGGAAAAAACTTAAAAAACATAAAGACATTCTTGATCGTATCGAGCTGGAGTTAGGTGTTAATCGAGAAATAATCATTGCCATATGGGGCATCGAATCCCGTTTTGGTAAAAGCAGAGGCGGATTCAATGTTTTTCAAACCTTAAATACTCTATTTGATGCCTATCCTCGCAGATCTGAATTCTTCAGGAAGCAACTCATTGCTTTTCTGATTCTCTGCAAAGAAAACAACTACAATCCACTTAGAATCAAAGGATCTTATGCCGGAGCATTTGGACAAACCCAGTTCATCCCCTCAAGTTTCCGTGAATATGCGGTCAGTTTTGATGGCGATACACGCCGGGATGTTTTTGGTTCAACCCCTGATATTCTGGCCTCCATTGCCAACTATCTAAAATCCTTCCATTGGACCCTAGACACTCCTCTTTATATTGATATAGGTTTACAATTAAAAGGGGAAGAAGTTCAGAAAGCGCACAGTACAGGCCGAAAAGCTCTCGTAGATTACAAAATTATTCAAAAAGAACAATCCATATCCCTGCCTATCCCCCCTGAAAACCGCCCTTTAACCATCATAGGTCTGGAGATTGATCCGAAAAAAGGTGGTGGGAAGCGATATGTTGCCGGGTATCCAAATTTTCAGGCCATTACAGAATGGAACCATTCCAATCGTTACGCCATGGCTGTAAGCGAACTGGCTGAGGCAATAAAATAACAAACTAATATGAAAAAAATATTTTATTCCAGTGCCATCTTTCTATGTTTCCTCATGGCACTATATGGTTGTGCCCGGCCTCCCCTTGACAAAGTGACACAAGGAACATTGTCACAATTTACAGACGACTTGCAGCTTGAAGGCTTGCTCACATGTGCCGTGCGTCATCTTCACTATTTAAGGAGATTACCTGATGATTCATCTTTCGCTTTAGGGGCCGATGTCTACCCTGTTTCCTGGCTCCGTGAATCCATGAACTCATTCATTGATATCCTGAAACAGGATCCTTCTCCTGATGAGCTTTCAAGAATTATAGCTGAAAACTTTACTATTTATCAAGCAGGCGGCAGAAAGGATTTACCCAGAGGAGAAATGCTGATCACGGGCTACTATGAGCCATTTCTTAAAGGGAGTCTGACTCGGGAAGACCCTTTTATTTTTCCACTCTATGCCCCTCCTGAATCTCTAGTTCAAATACGAGACAACAAAAGCAGAAAGATGACTTTCAAGCGAAAGAGCCAGTATGGCAAACTTGTTCCCTATTGGACCCGAGAAGAAATTGAGGCCAATGAGTATGCAGCCGGAAGTGAACTGGTCTATCTTGAGAATCCCGTGGATGCCTTCATACTCCATGTTCAGGGATCTGGAAAAATTCAACTACAGGATGGTACTGTCCGCTCCATTCATTATGCAGCATCCAATGGCCTTGAATACTTCTCCATAGGTAAGCTGTTAGTGGATCGGGGTAAAATGAGCCTTGAGGAAGTTTCCATCCCAACAATTCGCAAGTATTTGCGCGAACACCCGGATGAACAAAAAGAGATCCTCAATCACAACATCAAATACATTTTCTTTAATTGGACACCAGATGGAGATCCCGTTGGAAGTATTGGTGAACCCCTTGTTGGAGGGCGCTCCATTGCCGTGGATTCTGACGTCCTGCCTCAGACTACACTTGGCTTTCTGATCAGTCGTAAACCAGTACTTGATGAAAATGGAGCCATCACAGAATGGGTTCCCCTGCACCGTTTTGTCTTCCCCCAAGATACTGGCTCTGCGATTAAGGGAAGTGGCCGTGCTGATTTATATTGGGGTAGTGGAAACTACGCCAAAGTTGCAGCAGGAAGTATGAAGGAAGAAGGCACCCTCTATTTTATGGTGAAGAATACATTTGAAAAATTGAAAAAATGAGCCGTAAAATCGGCCAGTGGCAAGACAGTTCCAGAGTGTATCATGAAAGGGCTGAAGAATACGATAGCTGGTTTGAGAACAGCCTGCTCTTTGATATTGAAACAGCTGCTGTCCTGGCATTAAACATCCCCACAGAATCCCCGGCCCTTGAGATCGGTGTTGGTCCTGGTCGCTT
>Ga0256844_10000318_pt1 | contig 18463 bp, 13 predicted proteins | sample MusselsmetaG_FD_189100 | JGI IMG/M metagenome (GOLD analysis project Ga0256844, IMG submission 189100) | Mussel associated microbial communities from hydrothermal vent at the East Pacific Rise, Pacific Ocean - Mussels | ecosystem: Host-associated > Mollusca > Shell > Unclassified ... | reverse complement strand
AAATATTTAATAATTAATACCAAAGATAGTAATTATAAGACTTTAAAATCCAAACAAATATCAGTTAATACTTGGTTGTTTTTTGTATATTATAGGGTGATAACTGATAACTGATAACTGATAACTGATAACTGATAACTGATAACTGATAACTGATAACTGATAACTGATAACTGATAACTGATAACTGATAACTGATAACTGATAACTGATAACTGATAAATAATAATAAAAACATAAACTAATAAACAAAAAATCCGTTCTTTGTAAAAAAAATTATCGCAGGAATTTATATTCACATACCATTTTGTAAGCAAGCATGTTATTATTGTGATTTTCATTTTTCTACTTCTTTAAAGAAAAAAGATGAATTACTAATGGCTTTAGTAAAGGAATTGATTTTACGTAAAAACGAAATAAAAGTTCCTATTGAAACTATTTATTTTGGAGGTGGAACACCTTCACTCCTTTCTATAAAGGAATTGAATTTGCTACTCCAAACTATTTTTGATAATTATAAAGTAATTGAAAATCCTGAAATAACCTTAGAGGCAAATCCAGATGATTTATCTGATAAAAAAATAATAGCACTTGCTAATACTGATATAAACAGATTAAGTATTGGTGTACAATCGTTTTTTAACGATGATTTAAAATTTATGAATAGAGCTCACACAGCAGAAGAAGCTTATCATTCATTAAAAACAGCTTCAAAATATTTTGATAATATTTCTATTGATCTTATTTACGGAACACCAAATCTCAGCAAAGGAAAATGGAAGAAAAATCTTCAAAAAACTTTTGATTTAGGTATTAATCATATATCAAGTTATGCTTTAACAGTTGAAACTAAAACAGCTTTACATCAGTTTATTAAAAATGGAAAAGTAAAGCCTTTAGATGAAGAATTAGCATTACAACATTTTGAAATTTTATTAGAGGAAACTGCTAAAAATAATTTTATACAATATGAAACTTCTAACTTTGGAAAACAAGGGTTTTTCTCAAAACACAATACTTCATATTGGTTAGGGAAACCTTATTTAGGAATTGGTCCATCAGCTCATTCTTTTAATGGAAAAGAACGAAGTTGGAATATTAAAAATAATATTAAATATATAAAAGCATTAAAAAAAGATGAAATTCCTCAAGAAATTGAAATTTTATCAATTAATAATTTATTTAACGAAACCATTATGATTGGCTTACGAACTATTTGGGGAATTTCATTAAATGAAATTGAAAACAAATTCGGAAAAGAAAAAAAAGACTATTTATTAAATAAAATTAAAATACATCTTAATAATAAAACACTATCCATAAATAATAATTGTATTATTGCCACTCAAAAAGGTAAATTTTTAATAGATGGCATTGCAAGTGATTTATTTTTAATCTAATAATCGTTTAGTTTCTAAATACAACTCCTCTAATTCTTCTCTTGCCCAAGGTGTCGTCCTAAAAAATTTTAAACATGATTTATATGTAGGGTTTGATTTAAAACAATTAACATTAATTTTATCTGAAAGACTTTTAAAACCATACTCATCAATTAAAAAAGTTAAAATATCAGCTAATTTAACTCCATGCAAAGGGTTATTTGGTTGTTTTTCTGGTTTATTTGTGTTTTTATCCATAATTAATGTAAAAATACATATTTTTACATATATTAGATTTAATACTACAAGCTTATGTTAAAATATATTATTTTTATTATTGCAATATTAAGTATTAATTTTGCATTAGCTCAAGAACAAAAAGAGGTAACTAACTATTATAATCTTGTCGATGTTAATAAAGGTACTGCTAAAATAAAATCAATTGGCAAAATTGATGAAAATGGCTTTTCAATTGGTAAATGGAAATTCTTTTTAGAAAATGGTGATCTTGAATATATTATAGACTTTACTTTAAACGTTTCAGAAAAATATTATTCTTCAGGTAAACTTAAAGAGAAAGGTGAATTTAATCCAGATACTGGTAAACATATTGGTAAATGGATTTATTATAATAAAGATGGTACTATTGATATAGAAAAAGATAAAAAACAACTCTAAAACTGAGTTGTTTTTTTTTGGTAAATTTGTGAATAATACAAAATCTATATTATGAAAATTTTCCAAGTAGTTTTAATTTCTTTTTTACTGATATCAACAAATCTTTTATCTCAGGAAAAAGATAAAAAAGATAAATCTAAAGTTTCTTTAAAATTTAGAAATATTGGTCCTGCTTTTGCTTCTGGGCGTGTATCTGATTTTGCTATAAATCCAAATAATCACAGTGAATACTATGTGTCTTTTGCTGGAGGACATATTTGGAAAACTACAAATAACGGAACTACATTTAAACCAATTTTCGATAAACAAGGTTCATATTCTATTGGTTGTTTAAAAATAGATCCAAAAAACTCAAATGTAATTTGGGCTGGAACTGGTGAAAATAATCATCAACGCTCAGTAAGTTATGGCGATGGTATTTACAAATCGGTTGATGGCGGAAAATCATGGAAAAATATGGGTTTAAAAAACTCTAGACAAATTGGTATGATTGCTATTGACCCTAGAGATACAAATATTGTTTTTGTAGCGGCAGAAGGTTCAGTTTGGGGTGATAGCGAAGATAGAGGTTTATACAAAACCAACGATGGTGGAAAAACTTGGACTAAAATTTTAAATATAAGTAAGTATACTGGTGTAAATAACGTAGTTATAGATAAAAAAAATCCAGATGTAATGTATGCAACTTCCGAGCAAAGAAGACGTCATGTACATATAAGAATTGGTGGTGGACCAGAATCAAATATTTGGAAATCTACCGATGCTGGTAAAACTTGGCGAAAATTAACTAACGGAATTCCAAGTGTTGATAAAGGTGGAATTGGGATTGCAATATCTCCAGTAAACCATAATTACATTTACGCTATGGTTGAAGCAGCTATGGATAAAGGAGGGTTTTTCTTGTCAAAAGATCAAGGAGAATCGTGGAAAAAAATGAGCGATTATAATACTTCTGGACAATATTACTGTGAAATTGTTTGCTCACCAACCGATATTAATACCATTTATTCTACAGAAACTTACTCCAAAGTAAGTCATAATGGTGGAAAAACTTGGACTAAGATTGGTAATAATAAACGTCATGTAGACGATCATGCTATTTGGATCGATCCAAGCGATATAAATCACCTATTTATTGGTGGTGATGGAGGAGTTTATGAAACTTTTGATAATGGTAAAACTTTCATCCATAAAACCAATTTACCTGTAACACAGTTTTATAGAGTAGCAGTTGATAATGATTATCCTTTCTATAATATTTATGGAGGAACACAAGATAATAACAGTTTTGGTGGTCCATCACAAACAATTTATAGTGATGGAATAGCACAAGACGATTGGACATATACTCTTGGTGGTGATGGTTATTGGCAAGCTATCGATCCTACAAATCCTGATATTGTATATTCTGAATACCAATACGGAAACTTATATCGATTTGATAAAAAATCTGGTGAACGCATATCAATTAAACCTTTACCAAGAAAAGATGAAAATACTTATAAATGGAATTGGAACACACCTTTTATTTTAAGTAAACATAACAATAAAACATTATATATAGCTGCAAATAAAGTTTTTAAGTCAGATGATAGAGGTGATACTTGGCAGGTAATTTCTGATGATATTACAAGACAATTACCACGTGATAAATGGCCAGTAATGGGTCGTTATTGGTCTGTTGATGCGGTAGCAAAAAACGTTTCTACTTCGTTATTTGGAATGGGTGTTTCATTAGCTGAATCTCCTATAAAAAAAGGTCTAGTTTATGTTGGTACTGATGATGGTGTTATTCAAATGATCGAAGATGATAAGACATGGCAAAAAACAACTCGTTTTTCTAGTGTTCCAGAATATACTTATGTGAGCGATATTCAACCTTCAAAATTTGATGAAAATATAGTTTATGCAAGTTTTGATAATCGTAAACGTGATGATTTTACACCTTATATTTTAAAAAGTACAGATAAAGGAAGAACTTGGCACAACATCAGTAATAATTTACCAAAAAACGGAACAGTTCATACAATAGAACAAGATTTTAAAAATAAAGATTTATTATTTGTAGGTACTGAATTTGGAGTGTTCTATTCGGATAATGGCGGACAAAAATGGAATCAGTTAAAAAGTGGAATTCCAACCATTGCTATTCGCGATATGATTATACAAGAACGAGAAAGCGATTTAGTTTTAGCAAGTTTTGGTAGAGGATTTTTTATCTTAGATAATTATAGTCCTTTACGTGATTTAAAAGATTTAGATAATCAAAAAGCAAAAATATTTAATATTAAAAACGCTTTATTATTTACACCAAGTAATCGTATTGGCTATGGTTTTGGTTCGATGCCTTACTACGCTAAAAATGCGCCTTTTGGTGCTACTTTTAGATATTATTTAAAGGAAGTGTCTAAAACTACTCAAGCAACACGTAGAGAAAAAGAAAAAAAGTTAATTAAATCAAAATCACCAATTGAAATTCCTTCGGCGAAAGCTTTATATAATGAAAAAAATGAGCAAAAACCCTATTTACTTTTTACAATTACTGATGATAAAGGTAACGAAGTAAAACGTATTACTAAACCAGCTAGTAAAGGAATGAATTCTGTTACATGGGATTTAAAAAACACTTGGAACTACGCAATTAATCCACAAGATAAATTTGAAGCAACTAAAATTAAAAGTTATGGAATACGTGTTGTTCCTGGAATTTATTATATTACTATGGAATTGATAAATAAAGGTGTTTTTGAAAAATTAGTAGATAAAAAATCTTTTAAAGTAAAACGATTAATAAATACAACTTTACCAGCTTTAAATGAAGAGGAATTAAAAACTTTTTATACAGATTTGACCGAATTGGGTAGAATTAATTGGGGAACAAATTCTTATTTTAGTGAACTAACTAAAAAAGTAAATAGCTTACAAATTGTTGCTTTAAAAACACCAAATATTTCTAAAGAAATAATTACTAAACTAGCTAAAATTGATAACCAATTAAAAGATATTCATTGGCAATTAAATGGTGAACGCTCTAGAGCAAGTTATGAAGAAGCAATTCCTGCTCCAATGGCAATTAATAAACGATTAAATAAAATTATTTATTTACACAACCAATCAACATCTGCTATTAGCCAAAAACAACGCGACGGTTATGTAGTTATTAAAGAAAAATTAATTCCAATAATTGATGAATTAAAAGCATTAAATAATCAAGTAATTAAAATTGAAAACACTTTAGATAAACAAAAAGCACCTTGGACAAGTGGTAGAATTTTGGAGTTTAAGGAGTAGTATTCCTATATAATTAAAAATGAAACAAAAAATACGTTGTTCTTGGGCAAACCAAAGTGAAAAAGAAATAAAATATCACGATGAAGAATGGGGAAAACCTATTCTTGATGATAGGCTATTATTCGAATTCTTAATTTTAGAAGGTGCTCAAGCAGGATTAAGTTGGTCAACTATTTTAAAGAAAAGAGAAAACTACCGTATAGCTTTTGATAATTTTGATGCTGAAAAAATAAGTAAATACAAGCAGCAAAAAATAGACAAATTACTAAACAATAAAGGTATTGTTCGAAATAAATTAAAAATAAATGCAACGATTACAAATGCTAAACTATTTTTAGATGTTCAAAAAGAATATGGGAGTTTTAGCAATTATATTTGGCAATTTGTTAATGAAAAACCAATCACAAATAAATGGAAAAATAGAGATGATGTTCCTACTAAAACAGAAGTATCTGACCTAATGAGTAAAATCTTAAAAAAAAGAGGTTTTAAATTTATTGGTTCAACAATTTGTTATGCTTATATGCAAGCTGTTGGAATGGTAAATGATCATACTATTGATTGTTTTAGATATAAAGAATGTTAATAAAATTTATGCTATGTAAGTAGAAATATCTTCATGTTTTTCAAGCTAAAAAAATATTGTACATTTATCGCTTAAAATAAAGTGCTTGTGAACAAATTCAAACATATAGAACAAAAGCTAAATGCTTTTATTAAGAAATATTACACCAATGAATTGATTAAAGGTTTAATCTTATTCTTTTCTTTTGGGTTGTTATATTTTATTTTAACTCTTTTTATTGAATATTTTTTATGGTTAAAACCAACAGCAAGGACCATTCTATTTTGGAGTTTTATAGTAATTGAATTAGCTTTACTCACCAAATATATTATTCTTCCTCTTATAAAGTTATTTGGTTTACAAAAAGGAATTTCATATAAAGATGCCTCTAAAATTATTGGTAAACATTTTAATGAAGTTGATGATAAGTTGTTGAATGTTGTTCAGTTACACGATACAGAAGATAAATCTGAGTTATTATTAGCAAGTATTGATCAAAAATCAATTGATTTAGAACCAATTCCATTTAAACGAGCAATAAATTTTTCCACTAATAAAAAATATTTAAAGTATTTAGCAATTCCTATTTTTATATGGCTAATAACTTATATTACTGGTAACAATATCATTTTTAAAGATAGTCTTGAACGTGTTGTTAATTACCAAACAGCTTATGAACCACCTGCGCCATTTAAATTTTTAATTACCAATGATAAATTAATTGCTCTTGAAGGAAAACCGTTTACAATAAATGTGGTAACCAAAGGTGATGTAGTTCCTGAAAACGTTAAAATACATTTTAATAATACCGAAAATTATTTAAAGGAAAAAGTTTTAGGTAAATTCAGTCATACATTTTCAAATATAAAAAATGATCTAAGTTTTTATATTGAAGCTAATGGAATTAAATCTAAGGAATATCAAATACAAGTTGTAAAGACACCAAATATCAATCAATTTGAAATGTATCTTAATTATCCTAATTATACATTAAAATCAGATGAAAAAATAAAAAATACTGGTAATGCAGTTGTTCCTGAAGGTACTACAATTTCATGGAAAATAAATGCAAAAAACACTACAAAAATTCAATTACAAAATAATCTAGATAGTACAAATATTTCATTTATAAAAGAATTAAATTCTGAAAAATTTAAACTAAATAAACATTTAAGTAATAATTTAGATTATATTATTAAAACATCTAATAATCAGTTAAAAAACTATGAGAATTTAGAATACTCAATTCAAGTTATAAAAGATGAATATCCAAAAATATTTGTAAAGACAGATATTGATAGTATTAGTAGAGGAAATGCACAATTTGTTGGTCAATTAAATGATGATTATGGAATAAAAAAACTATTATTGGTATATTACGATAAAACAAATTCAGCTGATAAAAAAGAATATATAATTCCTGTAAATAATAACACTTTTCAAGAGTTTTATTATGTGTTTCCTAAAGGGTTAAAACTAAATAAAGGAATTGATTATGAATTCTATTTTGAGCTATTTGATAATGATGCAGTAAACGGAAATAAATCTGTTAAAACAAAAGTATATAATTATCGTAATAAAACAGATCAAGAATTAAATGAAGATGTTCTTAAAGAACAAAAACAAAGTTTAGAAGATTTTAAATCTACTACTAAAAAAACAGAAAAAATAAATAAATCTTTAGAAGATTTTTCTAAAAAAATGAAAAGTAAAGCTAATATGGATTGGCAAGATAAAAAAGAGTTTAAACAATTTATCAAACGTCAAGAACAATATCAGCAAATGTTAGAAAATAATACACAAAAATTAGAACAAAATATAGATGAATTGAAAAATGAAGATAATCCAAATTTTGAACAACGTAAGGAAGAGTTAAAAAAACGTTTGGAGGAAATGAAGAAAATGCAAAAGAAAGAAAAGATGTTGGACGAGCTAAAAAAACTAGCTGAAAAATTAGATAAAGAAAATTTCTTAAAGAAATTAGATAAACTAACTCAACAAAACAAACAAAACGAAAAATCACTTGAACGAATACTTGAATTAACTAAACGTTTCTATGTAGAAAAGAAAGCAGAAGAAATTGCAAATAAGCTTCAAGATTTGGCAAAAAAACAAGAAGATCTTGCTAAATCAAAAGAAAATTCAGCCGAAAAACAAAAAGAATTAAATAAAGAATTCGAAAAAATAAAAAAGGAAATGGCTGAATTACAAAAAGAAAATAAAGCCTTAAAAAAACCAATGGATATTCCTAAAAAAATGGAAGAACAAAAAGCTGTTGATGAAGACATGAAAAAGGCAGAAGAAAAACTAGAAGAAAGTGAACAAGGTGAAGAACAAAAAAATGAAGAAGAACAACAACAATCTAAACAGTCTGCCAAAAAGAAACAAAAATCTGCAGCTAAGAAAATGAAAAAAATGAGTGGTGAAATGCAAGAAGCCATGATGGGTGGTTCTGGAGAAATGATGGAAGAAGATATTGATAATCTTAGAGCAATTGTTGAAAATTTAATACGTTTTTCTTTAGAACAAGAAGATTTAATGAATGATTTTCATACCATAACTGTTTCTCATCCTGAGTATGCAAAAAAATTAAAATTCCAACAAGTATTAAAAGAGCATTTTGAACATATAGATGATAGTATCTATTCTTTATCATTACGTAACCCTAAAATATCAGAAAAACTAACAAAAGATATTGTAGAAGCTCATTATAATTTAAATCAATCTCTTAGTAATATAGCTGATAATAAGATTAAACAATCCCTTTTAAATCAGCAAACTACTATGATGTCTGCTAATAACTTAGCAAGTTATTTGTCTGACGTTCTAGATAATGAGCAAAATCCTTCAATGGGTAAGGGAAAAGGAGCTGGAAAAGGTAAAGGAAAAGGAATGGGAAAAGGTAAAGGTTCTGGTAAAGGTTTCCAATTACCAGATATTATTAAAAAGCAAGAAGAAATGCTTGACAAAGCAAAACAAGGACAAAAGGGAAAGAAAGGAGAAGGTAAAAAGGGAGAAAAAGGTAAAGGAAAAGATGGAAAAAAAGGTAATAATGGTAAAGGGCAAGGAGGAAAAAGTGAAGGTGAAAATTCAGAGCAAATGAGTGGAGAAATGTATGAAATTTACAAACAACAAAACGCCTTAAAACAAGCTTTTAAAGATTTAATGCAACAAGCAGGAAAAAATGGTTCTACAGGAAACAAAGCATTGAAACAAATGGAGGATCTTGAAAAAGAATTATTAGATAAAGGTTTAACACAATCTGTTATTCAGAAAATGGAAAACCTAAAACACGAATTATTAAAATTAGATAAAGCTGCTTTTGAGCAAGGAGAGGATAATAAACGTAAATCAAATACAAATAAATCAAATTTTGAAAAAAGAAATATTAAAGAAATTAAATCAAAAAAACTCTTCTTTAATCCAAATGAAATTTTAAATAGACAAGCTTTACCTTTTAAAACTCGTTATAAAAAGAAAGTTCAAGAATATTTTTCTACAAAATAAATGTATTTGTTTCACGTGAAACAAAACTCTTTAATAGTGAAAAATTTTAAAAGTTTTTAAATATAATTACCGACCTTTGCGAAAAAAGAATAGATGATTTATTACAATTCAGAAACAAATTTTACTTTAGATAATCAAGAAAATATTTCTAAATGGATAACTAAAACCATAGAAAATGAAGGTCATAAAATAGAAGAAATATCATATATATTTTGTGATGATAATTATCTTTTAGAAAAAAATATTGAATATTTAAATCACAATACATTAACAGATATTATAAGTTTTGATTATTCTGTTGGAAAGATAATTTCTGGTGATATATTTATTTCTATTGAACGTGTTAAAGAAAATTCAACTGAATTTAAAGTTGATTTTATAGATGAATTACACCGAGTAATTATCCATGGAATTCTTCATTATTGTGGTTATAAAGACAAGGCTTTAGAAGAAAAAAAAGAGATGCGAAGTAAAGAAAATTATTACCTATCTTTGCGAAAATTTTAATCTGTTATTTTTAATTGTTCCACGTGGAACATTATAAATTGGTTTTCACTATTCGGTCTTTCGTTTATTGTTTTCCGTCTTTAAAAACATGAGTATATTCTTAACAAAATACGATGTAATTGTTGTTGGTGGTGGACATGCAGGCTCAGAAGCTGCTGCTGCTGCTGCCAATTTAGGTGCAAATACATTACTTATTACAATGAGTTTGCAAAACATTGCTCAAATGAGTTGTAATCCTGCAATGGGAGGAATTGCAAAAGGTCAAATTGTACGAGAAATTGACGCACTTGGAGGTTATAGTGGAATTATAACTGATAAAACAGCTATTCAGTTCAAGATGCTAAACAAATCTAAAGGTCCTGCTATGTGGTCACCAAGAGCACAAAGTGATAGAATGCGTTTTGCAGAAGCTTGGCGTTGGCAATTAGAAAATATAGAAGGATTAGACTTATACCAAGATAGTGTAAATGGTTTGTTATTTGAACAAGATAAAATAGCAGGAGTAAAGACAAGTTTAGGCTTAAAAATAAAAGCAAAAACAGTTATAATAACGGCAGGAACATTTTTGAATGGTAAAATTCATATTGGAGAAAAAACATTTGGAGGTGGAAGAGCAGGAGAAAAATCAGCTACAGGAATAACCGAAGATTTAGTAAAAAAAGGTTTTGAATCTGGAAGAATGAAAACAGGAACTCCTCCAAGAGTTGATGCAAGATCACTAGATTTTTCTAAAATGATAGAACAACCTGGTGATGAAAATCCACAAAAATTCTCTTATTTAGAAAGTATAAAACCACTAACAAAACAACGTTCTTGCCACATGACTTACACTAGTAATGAAGTTCATGATTTGCTAAGAACTGGTTTTGATAGATCACCAATGTTTACTGGAAGAATACAAAGTATTGGACCAAGATATTGTCCAAGTATTGAAGATAAAATAGATCGTTTTGCAACAAAAGAACGCCATCAAATGTTTATTGAACCTGAAGGTTGGTTTACTAATGAAATATATGTGAACGGTTTTTCAACTTCGTTACCAGAAGATGTGCAAGCAAAAGCCTTACGAAAAGTAGCAGGTTTTGAACAAGTAAAGTTCTTTCGTTTTGGATATGCTATTGAATATGATTTCTTTCAACCAACTCAATTAAAGTCAACTTTAGAAACAAAACTGATTAAAAATTTATATTTCGCAGGTCAAATAAACGGAACAACTGGATATGAAGAAGCAGCTGCTCAAGGTTTGATGGCAGGAATAAATGCCGCATTAAAAACACAAGAAAGGGAACCTTTTACCTTAAATAGAAACGAAGCGTATATTGGAGTATTAATAGACGATTTAATTACCAAAGGTACAGAAGAACCATACAGAATGTTTACTTCAAGAGCTGAATTTAGAACTTTACTAAGACAAGATAATGCAGATATTCGTTTAACCGAAAAATCTAATAAAATTGGATTAGCTTCAAATGAACGATTACATAGAGTAGAACAAAAAATAGCTAAAACTGATTTATTTGTAAATTTTTTAAAAATTACTAGTATTAAACCAGAAGAAGTAAACCCAATATTAAAGTCAAAAAAATCAACTGAAGTAAATCAATCTATGAAAATGTTTAAGCTAGCTTCAAGACCACAATTAGATTTTGTAGATGTTTCAAAATTTAAAAAGGTTAAAGCTTTTATTGAAGAACAAAATATAGATTTAGAAATTGTAGAGCAAACAGAAGTACAAGTAAAATACTCTGGCTATATTGAAAAAGAAGTGAGTAATGCAAATAAATTACAACGATTAGAAAATGTAAAAATACCACAAAATTTTGATTATAATAAAGTGAAATCAATCTCAACAGAAGCAAAACAAAAACTTAATAAAATACAACCAGAAACAATTTCACAAGCAAGTAGAATTTCTGGAGTATCACCAAGTGATGTTTCCGTTTTACTAATTTATCTTGGTGTATAATAAAATTGTTCCACGTGGAACATATTAAAAATAATTAAACTTTTACTTTAAGTAAATAAATGTTTCACGTGAAACATATAATAAAATGAATGTAGAAAACAACATAACAAAATCTCCAATTAATAAAGAAAATGCTCTAGAATTATTTTTAAAGTGTAAAGATTATACTGTTTCAAATAAAACTTTTACTTTATTAAAAGATCGAGTAAGTGATATTCTCATCACAAATCCTCAACCTAAAATTGAAGACTTATATAAATATTACGAAAGTGATGAATACATTTCGCATACCGATTCAAATAAAACTTTATTTGATAAAATATATCAAATTGCAAAAAATTACGCTATAAAAAGAAAAGTAAAATTAGTTAGTGAATTTAAAATTCAAAATTCAAAATTCAAAATTTTAGACATAGGTTGTGGAACAGGTGATTTTTTAAATGCTTGTAAAAAAAATGAATATATTGTAAAAGGAGTAGAGCCTAATAAAAAAGCAAGAGTATTAGCAAAATCTAAATTAGGTATTTTATCTTCTAAATCTGATAATTTTTATGAAGACTTACCAAAAGTTTATGAAAAAATAAATGAAGTGGATATTAAATTTGATGTAATTACTATGTGGCATGTTTTAGAACATGTACAAAATTTAGAAGATTATATCAAAAAGTTAAAAACTATTTTAAAACCAAACGGAACATTAATTATTGCAGTACCTAATTATAAAAGTTACGATGCAAAATATTATAAAGAGTTTTGGGCTGCTTATGATGTACCTAGACATCTTTGGCATTTTTCTAAAAAATCAATTAAAATATTATTTAAAAAAGAAAATATGATAGTTGAAAAAATACTACCAATGAAAATGGATTCATATTATGTAAGTTTATTATCTGAAAAATATAAAAACAATAAATCAAATATTATAAAAGCATTTTTAATTGGATTTTGGTCAAATTTAAAAGCTATGAAGAGTAAAGAGTATTCATCCTTAATTTATATCATAAAAAATAGCTAAAAAAGATTTTAATGTATCTTAAATTAAGTATTTATAATTAGTTATATTCATTACTTAAATATTAATAATAATTGCTTAAAAGTGATATTTTAAGTATCTTTAAAATAAGTAAAAATTATATAAATATAAAATATATAAATAATCTTTATAATAAAGAAAAACAATAAAAAATGGAATTAACACGAATAAATAAATATTTAAGTGAAGCTGGTTTTTGTTCAAGAAGAGCTGCTGATAAATTAATTGATGCTGGTCGTGTTACAATAAATGGAAAAATTCCAGAAATGGGTACAAAAATTTCTAAAACAGATGAAGTTCGCGTTGATGGAAAATTAATTTCAAAACCAAAAAAGAAAAATGTTTATTTAGCTTTTAATAAACCAGTAGGAATTGTTTGTACAACAGATACTCGTGTTGAAAAAAATAATATTATTGATTATATAAATTATCCTTCAAGAATTTTTCCAATTGGACGATTAGATAAACCAAGTGAAGGTTTAATCTTTTTAACAGATGATGGTGATATTGTTAATAAAATTTTACGTGCAAGAAATAATCATGAAAAAGAATATATTATTAGAGTAAATAGACCTATAACTAATGATTTTATTGAAAAAATGCAAAATGGAATTCCTATTTTGGATACAGTAACTAAAAAATGTTTTGTGGAACAATTAAATACAAATACATTTAAAATAATATTAACTCAAGGTCTAAATAGACAAATCAGACGTATGTGTGAGTATTTAGACTATAGAGTAACAAAACTAAAACGTGTACGTATTATGAATGTTGCTCTTGATATTCCTGTTGGAAAATGGAGGTATTTATCTGATAATGAATTAGATGAAATAAATAGGCTAGTTATTGAATCTTCTAAGACTTTTTAAAATAAAATATAGGTTTGCTATATAAAACAAACCTATATTAATTCTAAATGTTTAAAGTATTTATAAATGTTTAAGATATATATAATTACTACCAACAATAGCAATTTTATTAGAGGTAAAATCCATATCATTAGCTGTAGAACCAGCTGGTAAATCTAATTCAAAAGTCCAATCATTACCAGAATTTGTAGTATGATATAATTTATCATCACTAACCATATACCATTCTGTTTCACTTTTCATAAAAAAAGCATCTACATTAGATTTAACAAATTGCCATGTTTGAGTTAAATCAGTACTTTTAATTAATTCTCTATTTTCATTAATAGAATATATTAAATCATAATCATAAAATACAATATTTAAACTTATTTGATGATCATATATAGAACTAGATATCCATGGCTCTTCTTGGTAATTTAAAGTCCAATTATCAAAACCGTTTGGAGATGTCATTACCAAAAAGGCATTTGTGTTAGCTTCAGTACCTTGAAACATCACACCGAATTCATAATAAATTCCATTACTTCCAATTCCTCTTCTATGTATATTAAAATTATTTTCAGGATGTTCAATAGTGGATGTAGAATAAGAATCTCCTTGATTGATAGATTTATAATGTTTGTCTTTATAGTCTCCAATAAGAAAACCATTTTCATTTACGTCAATAATTTTATCCCAATCAGATACCCATGTAGAGAAATAGTCATCATGGTAAGTAGTATATGTTTTAAAACCATCAAGAGTATATTGAATATTAAAACCACATGCTACACCAACATCTTTTGAAATCATTTTTAAATCACTAATACCATTACCTAAATAGATATCTTGATTTGTAAAATAACCATTTTCATTAATTTCATATCTATGAACCCAGCCCCAATTAGACTGATTTTCTTGTGTAGAATAACCAAGGGCTGTAAATTCAGTATAGCCTTCATGTAAAAATATTTTTCTAGTAGGTGTTTCAGTAATTTTATACCAATCTCTTTGCATTATAAAAAAGGATTTTATATTACTTTGTTTATCAGAAATGATTATTCTTATATCTTTTGTTTCTATACCGTAATCATCAATTAATTCTAAATCTATTCTAGTATTAGATGTTGGAGTAATATCATAAATATCTTCATTAATTTTAATTTTAGTTGGGTAATGTTCATTAATGAAATTTTGACCGTTTATAGCTAAAACTTCACCTTTAAATAAAAATTTAGAAGATAATTCATTAATTTGTATTTGTTTTATTTCAATAGGTTCGTCTTGGTCATCAGAACATGAACTAAAAACAAAAAGTAAAATAAATGGTACTAGGGATAATTTAAATAATTTTTTCATTGATAATTTTTAAGTATTTATTAAACAAAGCTACAAAAAATGATTTTATAAAAATGATAATAAACATCTTTTAAAAAGAGTAAAGATAATACTTTTGCAAAAAATTAATTTATGTATAAATCTGTATCAGCTGAAGAAGCTGTAAAAGTGATAAAAAATAATGATCGTATTTATGTTCAAGGTGCAGCAGCAGCTCCACAAATACTATTAAATGCAATGACTGCACGTCATGAAGAACTTAGAAATGTAGAAGTTTCACATCTTCATATTGAAGGAGAAACACCATATGCAAATCCTGAATTAAGAGATAGTTTTCATGTGAATTCATATTTTATTGGTAAAAATGTTCGTCATACTATTAAAGCAGGAAATGGATCTTATACACCAGTATTTTTAAGTGAGTTACCTAACTTATTTAAACGAAATATTATTCCATTAGATGTTGTTTTTATACAAGTTTCTCCACCAGATAAACATGGTTATTGCTCACTTGGAGTTACAGTTATGGCAACATTAGCAGCAATTAGTAATGCAAAAACTGTTATTGCACAAATAAATCCACAAATGCCAAGAACACATGGTGATGGAATAATACATATATCAGAATTGGATATTTTTGTAGAACACAATTCTCCAATACATACACATCAATTAACAGAATTAAACGATGTAGAGCGTAAAATAGGTAAATATGTAGCAGAATTAATTGATAATGGATCTACATTACAAATGGGAATTGGTTCAATACCAAATGCAGTTTTAACACAATTAACAAATCATAAAAATTTAGGATTACATACAGAAATGTTTTCGGATGGTGTAATAGATTTAATTTTAAATGATGTTATAAATGGTAATAAAAAAGGTATTAATCCTGGTAGAGCTATGGCAACCTTTTTAATGGGAAGTAAACGTTTATATGATTATGTAGATGATAATCCGTTTGTAGAAATGCGTGAAGCAGATTTTGTAAATGATGTAGCTATTATTAGACAAAATCCTAAAATGGTAGCTATAAATTCTGCTGTTGAAATAGATGTAACTGGTCAAGTATGTGCTGATAGTATTGGTACAAAATTATTCTCTGGAGTTGGTGGACAAATGGATTTTATTCGTGGTGCATCATTAAGTGAAGGAGGAAAAGCATTTATAGCATTACCTAGTCAAACTAATAAAGGAGTTAGTAGAATTGTACCTTTTTTAAAAACAGGAGCAGGAGTAGTAACCACAAGAGCTCATGTTCATTATGTTGTAACTGAATATGGTGTTGCAGAATTATATGGAAAAACAATAAAACAACGTATAAAAGCATTAGTAAATATTGCACATCCTAATCATAGAGCACGTATAGAAAAAGAATATTATGAAGCTATAAGATAAAACTCTTAATAATATATAATAAAAAAGCCTCGAAAATTCCGAGGCTTTTTTGTGATTAAAATTTATTTTTGATCATTTATAAAAGCAAATATTTTAGTTTCTAATTCTTCCATTAATTCAGGATTATCAGCTATTAAACCTTTAACAGCATCACGACCTTGACCTAATTTTGTTTCTCCATAACTAAACCACGAACCACTTTTTTTAACAATATTATATTCTACTGCAAGATCTAAAATTTCACCAACTTTAGAAATCCCTTTACCATACATAATATCAAATTCAGCTATTTGGAATGGTGGAGCAACTTTATTTTTAACAACTTTTACTTTAGTTAAATTACCAATTACTTTATCACCATCTTTAATTTGTGTTCTTCTACGAATATCTAAACGTACAGAAGCATAAAATTTTAATGCATTTCCACCAGTAGTTGTTTCTGGATTACCAAACATAACTCCAATTTTTTCACGTAATTGATTTATAAATATAACAGTACAGTTAGTTTTACTAATAGTTCCTGTTAATTTTCTAAGAGCTTGCGACATTAAACGAGCATGTAAACCCATTTTAGAATCACCCATTTCTCCATCAATTTCAGCTTTTGGAGTTAAAGCAGCAACAGAATCAATTACTATAATATCAATTGCACCAGAGCTAATTAAATTATCGGCAATTTCTAAAGCTTGTTCACCATAATCTGGTTGAGATATAATTAAATTGTCTATATCAACACCTAAATTTTCTGCATAAAAACGATCAAAAGCATGTTCTGCATCAATAAAAGCAGCTATTCCACCAGCTTTTTGAGCTTCAGCAATTGCATGAATTGCTAAAGTTGTTTTACCAGATGATTCTGGACCATAAATTTCAATAACTCTACCTCTTGGATATCCACCAACACCTAAAGCTAAATCTAATCCTAAAGAACCACTTGAAATTGCATCTACATCTACATGTGCAACATCTCCTAATTTCATTACAGCTCCTTTACCATAACTTTTATCTAACTTATCTAAGGTAAGTTGTAATGCCTTTAATTTTGCTTCTTTTTCTTTATCTACTGATTTTGCCATAATTGTTTTTATTTACGTTGCTAAATTACTCTTTTTAATTAATTATGATACAAAAGTAAAATGTTAAAGTGACAACAGTATGTCAACATGAAATAAAAATTTTATTTTTATTATAATTACAAAAAACAATAAAATAAATTCCAAATTAGTAATTCATAATTAACCATTCAAAATTTATCATTTTTTTAAGCTTATTAACAATATATATAATCATCATAAATTAATTTAAAAAATTTTAAAAAATAATGATGGTTATTATAGTATGTTAATTGCTACTATAATTTTTTTGTTTTTTAATAGGATTTATCACTTATTAAAAATAATGAACATGTTATGATAAAGTTAAAAGCTTTAAAATCAATTATTATTTCTTATTAATTCACATCTTGTTAATAACTGCTATTAACTAAAAATATTAATAAGTATTTTACTTATTTTATTAATAACCTTTCTTTTTTATGTTAATAACCTGTTTTAAAAAATCAATATCTAAATTTGTTTTTATCATTTCTAAATTTGTATTATAAAAATTATTTATAATTCAAAATTTACTTATCTTTTTTGAATATAAAACTATTAACAATTCCATTATTTTATAACTTACTCATATCACTTCATTTAAAAAAAGGTATTAACAATTGTTTATTTTTATGTTAATAACGATATATTTAAATACTACCAATCAATAAATATAGTATTTTTGATAAAAAAATACAACAATTTTGCAAATACCTTATGAACTAATATTATTTGGAATTAAAATAAATATTCATTTAATATTAGAGTATTTAGCATTCTTTTTAGCCTTTAGATATTATGTATTTTTAAGAAAAAAATCAATAGATAATATTAATACAACCAATAGATT